>Ga0066844_10000003_pt1 | contig 68827 bp, 26 predicted proteins | sample ETNtaG_17_FD_66664 | JGI IMG/M metagenome (GOLD analysis project Ga0066844, IMG submission 66664) | Marine microbial and viral communities from oxygen minimum zone, Eastern Pacific Ocean - ETNP201302PF82A | ecosystem: Environmental > Aquatic > Marine > Oceanic | place: Pacific Ocean: Eastern...
TAACAAGGCCGATAGTGGATGATTAGGCTCCAAGCTGAAAGTAAACCACCTCCGCAGCCATTTATTGGTGTGGTCTACAGAGGATTATGTCTTTTTAGAGGGGAAAATCCCTAGAACCCCCACTTGGTACGCATCGAGAATACTTTTGTGCTATCGGGTGCGCGATACCCATTGCGCATTTAGGTTTAGACAGTTTGGGAACACGGCGCTTCAACCCTGTTTATGAAGTATCATCCAATCACCGATACAATCAATCTGCTGCAGTCGCAAAGAGCGTTGCTTCGCACTTCAGAGTTTGAGTTTGCCTATCCCTCGCTTTGTGTATTCCTAAAACAAGTAAGCGAAAAAGGTTTTGATGCAAAAAAAGACTTGTCGCATCTGCTCGATTTCCTTGTTACGACGCTAAGCAGTTCAAAAGGAACGCAGACGCGGTTTAGAAATGAAGTTGAGAGATTTGTTTTGTTCTGTTGGAATGAGCGGGATAAACCCGTTCTCGATACAAACGCTGAAGACATAAAGCTTTACATTGATTGGATTTGGGATCCTCCTAAAACATTAATCTCTGATACGACAATTGCTAGTCGATTCAAAAGCAAGAAAAGATCTGATGTGCGTTTAGTTAACGAGGCTTGGCGGCCTTTTGTTTTGCGAAAACCCAAGGCTAATCGAAAAGTCGAAAGCCTGATAAATCCAGACACAAAATTAAAATCTAAACATGCTTATCGACTAAATCAGTCCTCGCTTCAAAATTCCTATGCATCGCTAAATGTCTTCTTCAATGCCTTGCTTGATAGTGATATGGTCACGCGTAACCCAATACCGAAAGCTAAGAAGACCTGTAAGTATCTGATTAAAGGCAAGAGCTATCAGCCTCCACATACGATTGAAGATGATACGTGGGATTTGTTTATTTCTTGCTTAACAAGAGCGGCCGATGAAAACAGCAAATACGAAGTCCATAGATTCGTTGTGCTTACTCTAAAGGTACTCTTTCTCAGAATCTCAGAGCTTTCTCATCGAGATTACTTTACGCCATTGTTCAATCATTTTCGTCAGGACGCTAGTGGTGAAGGTTGGGTTTTGAAAGTCATTGGTAAAGGAAAAAAAGAACGCATGGTGACAGTCCCTGATTCTTACATCGATAATGTGTTAACACGCTACAGGGAATCGTTAGGGTTGAGCCCCCTACCCCGAATTGATGAAGATATCCCCCTCATTCCCTCGCCCAAGACAGGCAAAGCTCTCTATCAAGATAGCATTAATAGGTTTGTTGAGGAATCTTTTGATTTAGTCATTTCTGAACTGGTAAGGCAAGACAAAAAACAACAGGCTATGGCTATTGCGGGCGCTTCATCTCACTGGCTTAGACATACCGGAGCTACTCAAGCTCTAGAAGAATTAAACGAGACAATGTTGGCTGAGGAACTTGGCCATGCGAGTGTTAAGACAACTGTTGAGGTTTATGTTGCGCCTGCTCATAGAGACAGAATTCTAAAAGGTTCTGCTAGAAAACTATAATTTAAAACAACAAAGTAAACCAAGTAAGGTCAATTGATACGAATTGACCCTATTTGAAGTATTTTGAGCTAGAACAACTTGCGTAATTGTGCTTACAACCAGAGAATTTTATCGTCCATGGACATAACAGGTTTGGTGCTTTTTGACGAGTTTGGATCCAAAGGAGACTTCTCTTTCGCGAAGGGTATCAAGTTCAAACTCGACATCTTCGATTTTAGCCTGTTTACTACTTTTGCCGTTGCGATTGTTAGTCGAGGTAGACTGTTGGTGTTTCCTGTAACCAAGATGTTCATTGATTTCAGCGGTCAGTGCAGCTCCAACGGTGACATTCTTCAATATTTGGCTTAGCTCGTTCCATTCCTCAGGGGTTTTTCCCAACTATGAAACCATCTGTATTTGTCGCAATAAATAGACTATTTGCCATAAAAAACTTCCACTATTAATTATAATGCGGTTTTACGCTTAAAAAAATCAATCAATATTAATAGGGAGCCTTGCAATGACCTCTACTTCCAGTTTGGCATCTGGCATAAACAGCCTATCTACTTGAACCCAACTGGAAGCAGGATAATCACCTTTGTAAAAAGATTTACGCACATTGTTTAAGCTTGCCATAGTATCGATATCAGTTGTAAATAGAGTTTCTTTCACGATATCTTGTGTTGAAGCGCCAAACGCCACCAAACTTTCCTCAATCGTTTCATATAGTCGTTTAACTCCTTCTTCACTCAAATCATTAGTAGGTACACCAGACACATATAATGTGTCACCAAATTTTACCACCTGCGCATAGCCCGCAGCTTCACTTTGTTTGGTGGGGCTGTCGAAGTGCCATTTTTCTTTCGAGCTTCCTTCTATTTTAGCAGTGTCTGCAGTCGAGCGGCCTATAATTAAAAATATCACTAGTGCCGCAATGCAAGACTGTCGATTGATTGTTGATATCACACTCTTACTCCACCCAAACTCGTAAATCCATCGTTCAACGTAGCTAACAATGCAATATAAACATATAGATATTCGACGGAATCGTAAGTTGGCGCGGCAAAAAGCATTAAGAAAGTAAAAGTGTAAGGCACAAACTGGGAAAATGAAATTCGTAAATTTCACGAGGGTACCCAATATCAAAGGTCCTTTTTAATAAATTGAATTTGTTACCAAGCTTTTGACTAAGAGTTTAAGTGGAAACAAGCAGCTGACCGAAACACAACATTATTTACTTTGTTTGGTAAGATCCTAGTAATCTAGACATCTTTAAGTTGCTGATAATACTGTCTTTCATATTTGACCGGAGACCTCACCCATTTGTACCGTGGTTTCTTCTTGGATTGTTGAAGCCTTCGATGTAATCGAAGATATCTTCACTGTTATGTGCTCCAATGAACGCTTATTAGTAGTTGTCTCTGAATCAATCAGACCAATGAGATTTATTGACCAATAAGCGACCGGGCAGAACTATGGAGTTCTACCTTTATGGTTCGAAAAATAGACTTTAATCTGGTTGAATGACAAAGTTTTGCGGCTAGATGTTAGTACCAAGAGCTTATATAGGTGGATGAAAGTCTTTTCTAAGCCAACTGAACAGCGTCAAGCCGAACAGGATTTACAGGCTGAAGTGGCTCGCCTTTTTCGCCATGGAAATGAACGGCAGCAGCAAGTCGCGCTGAAGCTGAAAAAGGCAGGGTATAAGGTTAAGCATATTTGCCGGTGCTTACCGAAAACGTCGGCATACAAGCAATGATCGAGTATCACCGACTGAATTTGACAAACAATATTTTCAGAATCTGAAAATTGTCTAGGAAATTCAGGCCTTGCCAGGATTACAGGTGAAATATTGCCCTGGCAGAGCAGAGCTCGGTGTTACAAAGCACCGCTCACATTTAACATTTCACAGAGAAAAAATAACCTAGTAAGTTATTGACAAGACCGCGTCAGGAACGATAATTTAATCGTACTACTTAATGTGTAAATTCAAATAGATTTTTAGTGAAAAGCTATGGATACAATCTTACTAAAAGGAAAGTTACATATGGCTAGTGTTACGCAGTCTGAACTTCATTACGATGGTTCATGTGCCATCGATAGTGAACTGGTAGAACTAGCTGGTTTAAAAGAATTTGAAAAAATCGACATCTACAACGTTAATAATGGCGAAAGATTTAGTACCTACGTTATCTTAGCAGAGAAAGGTTCAAGAACTATATCAATGAATGGAGCTGCGGCGAGGAAGGTGCAAGTTGGGGATAAAGTAATTATTGCGGCTTATGCAACCTACAATAGTGAAGAAGCCTGCAAACACAACCCTAGGTTAGTATATCTGTGCGAAAACAATTCAATTTCAAGCACAAGCAATATTATATAAACTCAAACATTTCTCCATCATGAAAAAGTGAATAACAGGAGTAAATGTTTTATTTTCACTGTAGAATGTCAACGTGGTGTCCACGGCATCTTTTGCTTGCCGAAGCATCAATAAGGGAATTAGAGTTAGAAAAAACGACATATTGCGTTACACTCCCTATCACTATGAATACGCGATAGCAACCAACTCTATAAAGCTGTATGAGAGCAATAAGATGTGTCGGTAGGGTATTATATGGCGACGAAAACGAGCACGTCAGTGTCTTAAAGTCTATTTGCGATTACTGGGGGGATTTCATTGTTATAAACAATAGCTGTGTGATTCATAGGACATCATTTGTACTAGTGTGATTACCAAGGGAACTTGACGGTCTAACTACCAAGCGATTTTGACGTAATCTGTACTAGCTCAGACTTGATCTGATGTGATGGACGCTCAATAAAGTAGGCGATTAGGCATAATAAAAATGCCTTTTCTCATCATCGGAGTAACCACCATGTCTAAAACAATTCTAGGTATTGATCTTGCCAAAAATGTCTTTCAACTTTGCTTGTTAAGGGGCAACAGCGTTGTCTATAACAAGAAAGTTAGTCGCCGAAAACTACTTGATTCAGTGAGGCAGTTAGAACCAAAAGTAGATATAGCAATGGAAGCGTGCAGTACAGCTCACTACTGGGGAAGACAGTTTAAAGAAATGGGGCATAATGTTCTGCTTGTTCCTCCGCAGCATGTAAAAGCGTTCGTGAAAAACAATAAGAACGATGCCAATGATGCTTTGGCTATCTGTGAAGCTGCATGTCGGCCAAATATACATTTCGTGCCAGTTAAAAATACTGAACAACAAGATCTATGCATACTTCATAATATTCGCCAATCAACTGTTGAACAAAGAGTAGCTTTGTCCAACCAAATACGCGGTTTAGCTTCTGAATATGGAGTGACTTTCGGCCAACGAAAATATGCCTTTAGGCAACAGTTACCACAAGCGTTAGAAGATGCGAGCAATGGACTAACAATCATTGCAAGACAAACATTAAATAAGTTGTATGAACAATGGTTAGACGCCTTGGAAAGAGAAGTTGAGATAGAGCAATCTATTGTTGCGATTTCAGCAAAATCGCCAGCATATGAACTGTTAAAATCTGTTCCTGGAATAGGCCCAATATTAGCTTCTGCTTTTATTGCAAATATCGGAAACGGAAGACAATTTAAAAATGGCAGACAACTTTCTGCGTGGATAGGCCTTGTCCCTCGCCAAGCAAGCAGTGGAGGCAAAACTCAACTAGGGGGAATAACCAAAAATGGAAATCGCTACCTAAGGAGCATACTCATCCATGGAGCCCGATCAGCACTACAAAGACGAGGGCTTCGAGAAGATCGTCTAGGTGAGTGGATGAAGTCACTTGTAAGTCGGCGTGGCTTTAACAAGGCTTGCGTTGCTTACGCTAATAAGTGCGCCAGAATGTGTTGGTCCATACTCGCCAAAAATGAGTCGTTTAATGTGCAAAAAGCATTTATATAAATCGGAGGCTACCCTTCGTTAACTTGTCAGCGAAACACATGTTGATAGATGAGCTAAAAGGTTATCCGACCTTGCGAAAACCTGAAATTGTCAAGGATAGAAATCCGTTGATCTGAATAGGAAGCAAGGTTCGGACTTCATCACGGCGCGGCTATTAGAGCCAAGTAAAGACGCCGAATATATGACCGTGAACCACTTTAGCGAATCAAACTAAACTATTGAAACTAGAGGAGCGTCCATATATGACAGTTACCCGTTTTTTCAAATGCCGCTGTCAGATTAGATTTGAGCCAAGTTCTTTTCAGCTAATACACATCATTTCACTTTTCGAAGTTGAAGATCACGCTGATAGTTTGATGGCTGAATGCGCTCATTTTCAGTTTTGTAATTAGCGTGAACGTCTTCCCAAAGTGGTGTTTGTTCAAGGCGTTCACATACAATTAAACACGTCTAATACGCGATATCTAGAGCAATCATCAATAGCAGTGTATTGGTTAAATCCCTGGTGCGATTTTACATGTGTCCATCTGTATACGATCGCCAGGAATAGGTCTTTGGTATCGAATAAAGTCTTTTTTCTTCCGCTGAAATACTATTGGCTTAACTTCATTATTGGTCAGCACTTTATGAATTGAGGCAAGCGATAACTGAAAATTATGCTCGCGAAGAAGTTCATTTTGAATTCTTCTAGCACCAAGCTTTCTTTCTTTTCTTAGATCAAGAATCCATTCCTCAATCTGGGTATTGATTTTGGTGTTTGGAGAGCTGTGAGGATGCCTAAAAACCTCCTGTAGGCCCTCTAACGATTTAACCACTTGAGATATACCGCATCTACGGCAGACAAGACCTGCATTTTTCATTTCTTGGTAAAGCTCAACCCACTTTAACCGCTGTTTAACTTCTTTGTTCATAGAGTCGAAGTATATTGAAACGATCTCTATGAATCACACAATTAAGCAACTGCGCTTTATGTCCAATTCTACGGAATGAGTGACATGTGTTGGTCCCCTTTTTAAAAAACACAATCTACAAAACAATTGTAGTCACGCCATTAGAAGTAAAGTCATAAAAACAGGTATATTCTAGGGGCAAATTGTTGGGCGAGGCGATGTTATTACTCAGTAATAAAGTGAGTGATTTGCGCTCGGCATTAAACCGGATAACACGGGCTTCCTCAAATCCAAAATATGAATCTACTGCCGGAAACACGGCTTTGAAAAGGCTTTCTTTAGCTGAGAAGATCAACGTTGCGACTCTGTTTTTGCCCTCTATGTGTGAAGCCAGAATCCGCTCCTCCTGACGCTCGTATATGTGGGGGCCAATCTTTAACATATCGTCACAGGTCAAAATGACCTCAGTGTCTATGCCGATCACGCGCCCAGGCTCATCATCAGTGATTGTACAAAGTGCGGTTTCATTACTGTGCGTTATGGACCCGACAACGCCAATAGGCCAGATCGGTTGCCGGTGTTTTCCAATTGGCACTTCGCATTGAGGAGAAACTTGTGGAAATCGTTGTAAGCAAGCTTTGGCGCAGAATCTGCCAGCCAGAAACTCTGCTTGTCGCTTTGGCACAGCGTTCGACAGTGAAGAGTGGAAGGGGATTGCCAAATCCTCGAAGGCCGACAAGGCGTATCGAGTAACATCAAACTGCAATTTGACGATAATTGTCTTTCTAAGAGTATCTTCCCATTGTTCTACGTTGTTTATGAAATCATGTGGTGCGCTTCCTCTCTTAATAAGCTTGAACCCCTCTATCATCAGGAAAGCTCTGTAATAGGCTGGGATTCTTTTATCAGGGAACGTCCAATTTTTAGCACGGACTGAATGACTGTTTCACGATGCTCATTGATAAAAAAGTGCCCACCTGGAATCTCTTCAAAAGTAATAGAATTTCTCGAAAGCGCGCGCCAAGCTTGAATTGCGTCTTGCTCAATACCCCTGTCTTCTGCACCGTGAAAAACGGTGATCGGACACAGCAAACCTACGTTATCCGAGCGATAATTCTCTGCAATACCAAAATCCGCTCTTAGTAATGGGAGTAAAATCTTCATAAGGTCTTGGTTTTCAATAACCTCTTTCGGTGTGCCATTAAACCCGTCTATTGCTTTAATGAAGTCTTCATCAGACTTGTCTGAAATGCGATCTACTGTTTTTAACAAGTGCGGAGACGGACTTGCTGACGCAATGTAATGCAGAGGGAGCCTTTCTCGAGCCTTTTCCAACTGACGAATAAGTTCGTATCCTATGCGGGCGCCCAGGCTGTGTCCAAAAATCATGTAAGGTGAGCGAGTGAAATATTCAGACTCTTCAAGAAGTTCTCCGACTAAATCGTTCATATTTGTGAACGGCGGCTCTTGTATCCGAGCACCTCTTCCTGGCGATTGGACCAAAACAAGTTCTATTTCAGTTTTGAAATGGTCTTTCCAAGGTAAATAAGTGTTGATTGATCCACCTGCGAAAGGAAAACAAAATAGTCTCAACTTGGGTTCTTTAATGATTATGGGAGTAACAAATAGGCTGTTTATTTTCATCATGTTGGAGCTTGTCTGATCTAGTCACGCAGTTGTCATATGTGACTTGTTTAAAATGGTTTTTAGTTTACCGGACTCAATCCCGTTTTCACAGAGGAAGATGAACGTCGGCCAGGTTCGGCTACCTTGATACATCACAAGCAAGGGTTCGTAAGCATATTGACCTTGCATTGGCGATTGCTGAAGCCTCGTTTCGGCCAAACGTGCGCTTTATCTCGGTTAAACCTGTCGAGTAGCAAGATGTTCAATCCCTATAACATCTCCCTAGGAGAGGGCTAATCCTTAAATATCTAATACTTCTCAGTATTAAACATACTGTATTTAGATCGAAAAGCCCAACAATGCCCTAAGCCAATGAAAATAGACGCTCCAGTGCCGCTGTATCCAATTTATGCTGAGCTACGTGAATTTGAACTCACTGACTACCCACAACTGCAATCTTATTTAAATGCTGGTCCGGATTGGCGTCAGCAACACTTGACTTGGGGAGCTAAATTTCTCAAGTATATTGGTCGCAACAAATCTGAACACACATATACGCGATTTAGAAACGATGTTGAGCGATTTTTACTGTGGGGGTGTTTAATGTTAAGCAAACCGTTATCGATGAATATCGCAAAGCGGACATTCTTGAATACATAGACTTTTGTGTAAAACCGCCCGTCAGCTGGATCAGTGATTCATTGCACGGCAGATTTGTATTGAGCAACGGCTATTTCGTTAGCAGCAAGAATTGGCGTCCATATCGTGTGATGGCCAGTAAAGTGAATAAGAGTCACACACCAGATAAAAAGAAATACAATCTATCTCAGCAAACAATCGAATCAATTTTTGTCGCGTTAAGTTCGTTTTATCGCTATTTGATGGATGAAGAGATTTGTTTCGGCAGCCCAATAACGTTAGCCAGGCGCGACTGCAAACACTTAATCAAAGATAAACAAGTCAAACAGATCAATCGTCTAACCAATGAACAATGGCAATTTGCCATGGAGGCGGCATTATCACTTGCGGAAGAAGATCCCATTTATGAGCGACATCTATTTATCTTGGCCGCTATGAAAACCCTGTTTCTAAGGGTCTCTGAGCTTTCTGAAAGACCTTCCTGGACACCGATTATGGGACATTTTTGGTCTGATGAGGACCAAAATTGGTGGTTTAAGGCCTACGGTAAAGGGAAAAAGATACGCGATATTACGGTGCCGCCTGACTTTTTAAATTATTTAAAGCGATATCGAGAATGGCGAGGCTTGTCTCCCCTGCCTTACTCTAGTGAGCAGAATGTACTGGTCGAAAAGTTACGCGGTCGTGGCGGGCTCACCAGTCGTCAAATCACCCGCTTGGTACAAGAGGTATTTGACCATGCCTTTGATTTAATGACCAAGTCAAAATGTCCTGATGCGGCACAAAAGTTAAAAGAGGCTTTAACCCACTATCTACGCCATACCGGTGCTAGTATGGAAATTGAACGAGACCGACCGCTCAAAGACTTGTCTGAAGATTTAGGTCATGCAAGCAGCGCAACAACAGATACCGTCTATGTACAAGTCGAACGCAAAAAACGAGCTGAGAGTAGAAAACGAAGTGTCGATTAGATGCAAAACATCTGAAAAAGTGCTTAACAGGGGCAGCACCTGTTAACGAACTTTCATTGCATGATAGTAAAAATTATCCCCATCATCTACATAAGTATCAACCAAGGTCAATCCGGCTGAGCTGAGCAGTTGGATGTAGGTGTCCTCTCCAAGTGAACGAGATGTCCGCCCTGTCGTCAGGTCAACCCATTCACAGACTTGATTAGGAGCTGAAAACAGAAGATGTCCTTTCGGTTCCAGTGAAGAAGATATTCTATGAATTAATTGCCGCTGTATGTCGTTTGGCAATAAGAATATCAATCCTATCGCAACAATGCCTTTAAACTTTCTATCAAAATAGGTCGAGGATTCTACTGGCTCACAGATTGCTTTCATGTCAGTAAATTGCCGATTAAATGCTGCAACCATGGTAGGAGAAGCATCAATGCCAAAGACCCTGAACCCCTCTTCAATTAATGCGGAGGCAATAGGTACACCGATACCACAGCCCAGATCAAGAATCGATGTTTCCTGTGGCAAGTTATAGGACCAGGCCCGAACCACGTCAACACCAATAACGGATTGTTCGCGTATGGCGATAAAATCTTCGGCATACGTTTCCCAATCTTCAGATACATCCCCCTTGATAGGAGTGTTAGTCGACATTTATTGCTCTCTTTTTACTAGCGTATGAGGATTTTGGCCTAGCCTAGCAGATTAACAATCACGTGTCGCCTAGCAGATTAACAATCACGTGTCGACTTTTTTGCTGTCGCTAGACCTCGCCCTTAACAAACATTGTTTTAAAACATCGGCGACGTCAGAAACAAAAGGCTCGAACACTAGCTCATGATGTTTTCCTGGTATTTCGAATACCTCTACCCCACCTTCGACAAATTTGTCCCAACCAAGCGTTTTATCCTGGCCGTCTGTAGCTGATTTAGTTCTGACTAAGGTGACGCTGTGTGGATAAGGCTGTGTTGAGTAATTTTGTACAGACCGAATGTTGGCCAGGTAGACTTGTAAATAGTATCTAACTTGTGTTTTGTCCACTTCTGGAGGTAACAATCCGAGCGTCTTTGCATGGCTGAGAAAATAATCCAACCTTTGCTGTGACGTCATATCATCGAGAGAGGTGTCATCGAAATCCAAGGCCCCGTCGAAATACTGCTTCATGACAGAGAGCTCATCGGATACCTGATCAGGCGTGTAATAGTCTGAAGGACGATTATCAAGCAGAACGAGCATCGCTATCTGCTGGTTTTGTAACGCCAGTTGTCGTGCCATCTCATATGCGACAATCGCTCCCATTGACCATCCACCAAGAAAATAAGGTCCAGAGGGCTGGACACGGGTAATGGCTTCTATGTAGCGGCTTGCCATATCTTCTAACTTCTCGGGTGCTTGGCAATTAACACCAGAAACATTTGATTGCAGGCCGTAAAAAGGTTGTTCTTCTCCTAACAGGTCAGCTAACGCTGAATAACACAGCACATTGCCACCTGCCGGATGTACAAAAAACAGAGGAGTATTGTTCCCCTTAGGCTGGATGGGAACTATTGGCTGATAAGATCGTTCGCAAGACCGCTCCAGACGTTTGGCCAACTTTTCAACTGTGCTGTCTACAAACAAGCTAGCCAACGGAAGTGAATGATTAAAGGCTTTGCTAATGTGCGCCATTAAGCGAGCAGCCAATAAGGAGTGACCACCGAGTTCAAAGAAATCGTCATGAATGCCGATAGGCGTTACTTGTAGCAGTTGCTCCCACAACTCACACAAATTCCGTTCAGTCTCTGTGCGCGGGGCTAGATAAGGATCACGCAATTCTGGTCTCTCAGGTCCGGGCAAGGGCAACGCCTGCTGGTCGATTTTGCCATTCGGTAGGAGCGGAAAAGCCTCCAAGCATATGTAAAATGAGGGGTGCATATGTTTGGGAAGCTCTCGTCTTATCTTTGCTCTGAGACTTGAAACAGGTATAGGTGATGTCCCAGGTTCTTGAACTGTGTAGGCCACCAATCTTTGATCATTGTCTGTCGTCATTATTCTCACCAGACATTCTCTTATCCCAGGATGCTTACAAATGACCGACTGGATTTCGCCCAGCTCAATACGCACCCCACCGAGTTTTACCTGTTGATCGATACGACCGACGATATCAAGTAAACCATCCACTCTGTACTTACCAAAGTCTCCCGTATAATAGCACCTGTTGCTGGGGTCATCGTTAAGGTGTCTAAATCCATCTTGTTTTTTATTGCCCTCTTCAACAGCGACATTAATGTATCCGAGACTTTGATACGGTGTGCGAATAACGATTTCCCCCAGTTCACCTATACCGCATATTTGACCATGCTCGTTTAAAACTAACCCTTGTGTTTGGGGGAGTGCTCGTCCAACTGGTTGGACGCCTGGGGTAGCTGGGTAAGGGACGTGGTAGCAAAATTTCGCTAGGGTGGTTTCTGTCGGACCATAAAGGTTGGCAAGCTCACCACTTTGTGGGAAACAGTTACGCCATTGATTCACCAAATGGTCCGTCAATGGCTCGCCTGCAAATAACAACCAGCGCAAACGTTTTAGTTTAATCGAAGGCGTGACATTGATCAGACTGGCCTGGGCAATCGCTGGGACAATATGGGCAATGGAAATAGATTCGGATTCGAGCCAAGCTAATATTTCACTGGTTTCAAATTTGCTTTGGTCTGGTGGTAAACAGAGTCTTGCTCCACTGCTAAGAGGCAAAAATATATCGCGCATCGCTACGTCAAAAGAAGGTCTGGATAACTGTGCAACGTTATCGACCTGGCTAACCTCAAATTTTTCTCGCTGCCAGGAAATGAAATGAGACAATCCTTTATGGTTACACAGAACACCTTTTGGCGTGCCCGTTGAGCCTGAAGTAAAACAAATGTAGGCAGGATCATCCTGCTCTGAACAAAATTCACTGGGCTGAATTTGCTCAACAGAATCTGACAACAGTCTGTTCACATCTTCAGCATTTGCACTGATGCGGATCACGGGCAAACCAAAAAAGTCTGCTCCATCTGGGCCCTCATCTTCGTCTTGAATTATCTGCACAACATAACGTGCTTTTCCTTCAGTTAGCAGCTGTTTGCATCTATATTCGGGGTAAGTATGATCGATCTGGAGCAGAACACCTCTACTTTGTAAGATAGCAATAATAGATGAAATTAGTCCAAAACTGCGTGGGCCTATTAACGCCACTGTGTCTCCAGGTTGAAATTTACAGGCAATCAACCGATCAGAGATAGTATTCGCAAGGTACTGCAGTTGCCGATAGGTTAGGTGACGCCCAGTTTGGCTGACTGCTACATTGTCAGGAGTGCGCGTTACCCAGCGCCTAAAACTTTCGGTTACCGGCTCATAGAACAGCGTGGGCAATTTTTGTCGAACATCTGGTAGCATGTTTACCGTTTCAGGTGTAGACAAAGAATACCTAGTAATGACGTTATTAGGGTTGAGGGCGATTTGCTCAAGCAAATAGACCAATTGCTGAAGCATAATGTGCATTCGCTCCGGGTTGAACAGCGCACGTTGGTAGACCAGAGAAAGCTTGATGTCTCCCCTAGCCTCATCCGCGTAAAGTGTGATGGCATGTTTAGCTTGAACGCCACCCAGTTCAACAAAGCTTGGTACAATTCCGCCAAATTCGGCAGTGGCGCGAGGCATGTTGCCAAAGTTAAACATGATCTCAAACAAGGGAGTCTTACCAGGGTGCCGCTCAGGGTTTAAATCCTCAACGAGTTTTTCGAAAGGGATAGCCTGGTTCGCCATTGCGCCAAGTGATACCTCTTTAACCCGTTCCAACGCCTCAATGAAGGTAGGATGTTCACAGAGTTTTGTTCTCAATACCAACGTATTAACAAATAAGCCGATGAGAGATTCTGTTTCAGCCCTTTGTCTTCCTGACACTACGGTTCCTAATACGATATCTTCCTGACCCGTGTACCTGTAGAGCAAAATTTTGAATGCAGTCAACAGGACCATGAACATGGTCGCCTCTTGGTGGCGGCCGATTGTCGTTAATGCACCGACGAGTGTTGAATTGAGGGTTAGTTCATATTTACCACCTCTGTAGTCAATTGATGATGGTCGAGGATAATCAGTCGCCAGTTCTAATCTGGGAAGCGGACTCACGAGATGCTTACGCCAATAGTCAATTTCACGTTGGCTGCTCTTCGTTTTCATCCACGACTGCTGCCATCTCGCATAATCAGTGTATTGAATAGGTAAAGGTGGCAAAGAAATCGTTTTTCCAACAAGTTCAGCTTGATAAAAAGTGACAAGCTCATTAGCTAGAATACCTGTTGACCATCCATCGGTGATAATGTGGTGGAGGTTAATCAACAGGATATTTTTATCGTCAGCCAAGCGCAGTACTGTGACTCTGCACAGTGGCCCTTTTTCAAGGTCAAATGGACACTTAATTTCATCTTGTATAATTTTAGTCTTAAGCTTTTCCTGTTTATCTAAAGGAGAGTTACGTAAATCATGTATGACTGGCACTATTTTCATCGACGAATGCAAGAACTGCTGCAACTCACCACCACTGTCGGATAAGGTTGTTCGCAAAACGCCGTGCCTTTCCACTACCTTTCCAAGACCCTGTTGAAATGCTGCGAGGTCAAATTTTCCTGTCAGCTGCAGGGCAACAGGCATAATGTATCCAATGGAGCCTGGCTCCATGCGATCAAGAAACCAAAGTCGTCGTTGACTGAAAGAAACGCAAAATGGTTGTATTCTTTGCTGCTTTTCTCTCAGCAGGCGTAATAGCATTGTTCTTTTTTGTTCTGGCGACAGGGCGTCGAGATCTTGTCCGCTCACTTCTCCTGCTCCTGATCTTTTGACAACATATCATCAAGTAAGGCGTGAACTTCTTCATCTGATAATTTATCGACCTCAGACTGCGGGTATACTTCTTGGATTTGAGCAGCGAGAATAGCATCATCTTCGGTGGCCAATTCAAACCTATTGCTAAAAATAGCATTGGCAAAGTCCTCAAACCTGGGTGATTCGAATAGGACACGCACTGGCACCTCTAGACCGAAAACATTGCGAATTCTTGACATCAGCCTAGTCGCAATCAAAGAATGGCCGCCTAAGTCAAAGAAGTGATCATGCAACCCTACACGTTTGACGTCTAATACTTGGCCCCACATGTCAGCGAGTGTCGCCTCCTCTTCAGTCCTTGAGGCGATATAAGGTTGGTTAGTGGCATTTTTCATCGAGCTCAATAATGATTGTTGAGGACTAACGACTTTTCTGCCGCAAAACTGCAAATTTCCATCTGACAGATAGCGAGCTTGATCTCCACTTCGATATAACCGTGTACCTGTTTCTCCAAAGGGATTGGGAATGAAGCGCTCAGCAGTCAAAGCCGGGCGACCCAGGTAGCCCCGCGATACTCCCTTACCCGCAATGTACAACTCCCCTATCACGCCAATCGGCACCGGTTCCATACGTTCGTCAAGGACATACACCTTCGTGTTATCGATTGGGCGACCAATTGGGATGGGGTGATTGCGATGGTCTTCACTGGAAGCTAGCTCATATGTTGTGCATCCTACCGTCGTTTCGCTAGGGCCATATTCGTTGATAAGACGAAAAGGCTCAGAATGTTGCTGCCAATATTCAATCTGTTTGAAATCCAAGGTTTTGCCGCGGACTACCAATAGTTTAGGGGCAACATCTTGATAACTCGCGCCTGAAACATGCTGTAAATGTGACAAGTGAGCTGAAGTCAATTTGACCATGGAGAAATCGCTACCTGCTGCCAACTCGCCAGTTAGCCCAGATACAACAGTTGCATCATCTTCAGTTACCGCTCCAGGCAATAAGACAACTTGCTGTCCAAGAGTAAGCGGGAGCCACATGCTGGTAATTGTTGCATCTGATGAGAAAGGAGAAGTGACGGGAGCACCACAACCATTTGTATGACAGTAATTGTCAGTAGCAAAATTCAGATAATTGACCAAGTTTTCGTGACTCAGCAAGGCACCTTCGAAACCGTCGCTCGATTCTGAGTTATATATGACGTAAGCGAGATTATCGCCATCAAGGCTTATCATCCTCAGAGGATCTGCCACATTTCTTGCGATTTGTGGCCAATCTGCGGTGATTTGCACACGTTTACCGGAAAAGTTGGATAGTACGTCTGATAAAACTCCGTCTGTAACTAAGGTTTGTGCGTTTGAATGCTCCAACACGGATCCTAACCAGTTTGACGGAGAGGCAGGATCTAAAGGCAATACTGCTCCCCCAGCTTTGAGGACCCCTAAAATTCCTACGAGCATATGCACAGACCACGGAATGCACATTGCAACCACGCTGTCTGGCCTCACGCCAAGCTCAGTGAGGTAATGTGCAAATCGATTTGAACGCAAATCCAAGTCCTTGTAGGTTAATAACTCTGACCCATGCACTACGGCAAGGGCATCTGGCGTTTTGCTGGCTTGTTGTGTGAACAACTCATGCAACAAACACTTAGACGCGTGCTCACGATCCGTATTATTCCAGTCTACCAATATCTGATGGTACTGCTGCTGACTCATCAGCGGCAACCTTGTTAAGGTTGTCTTGGAATTTTTACCAACAGCTTCCAATACCCTCTTATAAGCATCAATTAAACGCTCAATCGTACCGGCTTCAAATAGATCGGTTGCATAGTCAACGCGCGCCCATAATGTGTCTTCGGTTTCAAACACGTCAAGTGACAAGTCAAATTTAGAACTCGCATATTCACCTTCGATAGGTGACAGGGAAAGTCCAGGCAATTTCAGCTCACTTGCAGGCTGATTTTGTAAGGTGAACATCACCTGAAATAGTGGTTGACGAGAGAGATCTCGATGTGGCTGCAGCTCGGCTACCAGTTTTTCAAACGGAAGATCCTGATGAGCATAAGCATCCAATGTCGTTTCCCTCACTTGGCTTAGTAAGGTTTCGAAACTCGGATCACCTGACAAGTCTGTACGCATGACCAATGTATTAGTGAAAAAGCCAATCATTGCTTCTGTCTCTTGGTGAGTTCGACCTGCAATCGGAGAACCTACCACCACATCATTTTGACCACTCCAACGACCTAAAACGACTTGAAACGCAGCTAGCAGCAGCATATACATAGTGACGTCTTCACGACGGCTTAATTCTCTTAACAGCGTCAAACTTTCCATTTCTATAGCAAATGTTCGACTTGCCCCGTGAAAACTGGGTACGTTCGGCCGCGGCTTATCTGTCGGTATTTCCAATGCATGAGGCATTCCTGACAGTTGTTTTCGCCAATACAACATCAGTTGCTCCAACACATCGCCCTGCAAATATGCCCGTTGCCAAAGCGCAAAATCGGCATATTGAATGGATAATTCTGCTAGAGGCGACTCAATGCCGCTAATGAAGGCTTGATAAAGGTCCCTGACCTCCCTAATGAAAACGTCAATAGACCAGCCATCACTAATGATGTGATGCATGGTAATTAACACAACGTGGGTATCAGCTGATAACTGAACAAGGCGCACTCTGCATAATTGCTCTTTGATGAGAACAAAGGGACGAGAAGATTCAGTGAGTAATATTTTCGACAAAACCGTGTATTGTCGATTCGCTGAAACTGTCCTGAGGTCTTCATATTCAACCTTTTGCGGAACAACGGCTTGAATCATCTGAACTGGCTCACCATCAACCTCTCCAAACCTGGTTCTAAGCACCTCATGACGACGAAATATTTCAGTAATGGTTGAGTCTAGTGCAGCACGATCCAATTTGCCCTGGACACGAACAGCGATGGGCATATTGTAAGCACTGCTGCCCTGTTCTAAACGATCAAGAAACCAAAGTCGCTCTTGGGAAAATGACAATGGCAGTTTGGTTTGTCCAGGTTTTCTCGCCAATAATGGTTGTCGTTTGTATCGTGTACTCTGCTCGCATAAATGCTCAATCTGCTCGGCGAGCTGGATGATTATTGGAGCTTCGAATATGAGGCGAAGGGAAATATCGAGATCAAATGTATCGCGAATCTTTGACACAACTTGAGTTGCCAGTAGCGAATGCCCCCCAAGATCAAAGAAGTTGTCATTTATGCCAATAGGATCTTTGTTCAAAACCTCACTGTATATTGCCGCCAGAGTTCTTTCCACTTCTGAGCGAGGTTCCACATAGCAGTGCTCCCGAAGGTTATTTTGTTTCATATTTTTCAGAGCATTACGGTCGAGTTTGCCATTTGGCGTTAGTGGAAATTGTTTGATCATAAAAAACGCTGAGGGAACCATATATTCGGGAAGGCTCTCGACCAGATGCGCCTTGAATAGTTTTGTTAGTTGTTCCGGCGTTGTTGGGGAAAGTGGACAATTTGCATAGATAGATAAGTCAATCTGCCTGGGCTCTATATAACTTTCTTGTGTCGCACAGACTGCCTGTCTACCGATGCAAACATCATAGTTACCTTGTTCATTCCCTGTCGCCCAACTGACTGACACATTCAGGTCATGGTTTTGTCCTATTTGCCACCACTGCTCCGGATCAATGCCTTCAAATGACAATTCACCTAAAGCGTTACGAAGCTCGCCAACAGTGCCATCACGACCGGGAGCTCGTAATATCTCAATGGCAGCTACAGCGTGTTGAACACGCCGATTTAACACATTTTTTAAGCGCATTGCGTGTACCTCACCAGAGTGTATTTGCTCTACTACTTTTTGAGGTGTGAGTTGTGGCTCCCATTCTATGACGTCTGCGTTATATTCAACCGTACTATCTAAATGCAAAATGACATCATAACGATAATGGCTAATTTCATTGTCATATCCACCGCGTTTTGGAAGTACTTCAATTTGTCCTATTCTGGGCCATCGAGTACGCAGCAAAGAAAACAATCTGGCATCAAGTAACAGCTCGCTCTCACGCTCTTGTGCCTCGGCAATCCGTTGACGCAGTTCTCCAAGTGATACATCGTCTGTTGCTCTTGCTAATTCAACGGATGCAAGAAAAGTCTCGAACAGTGTTAAACTGCGTATATCGCCTAGAAAAATGTTACCGCCCTCTTCCATTCTAGGAATTAGTTTGTCGAGTACGCTCAATAGATAGTCGAGATCTGGAAAGTATTGAACCACTGAATTAATTATCGCCGTGTCAAAGCTACCGGGTGCCAAATCGTCCAATTGATGAGCTTGGCGATGCAATAATTCGACGGGCAAAGCTTCATCGATATGCTTGGACATGACATTTTTGATATGCTGTATCGATACCGAAGAAATATCTAATCCCACATAGTGGCGACACCTGTGTGCCAGTGGCAACGTCAGCAGGCCTGTCCCACACCCTATTTCCAATACGTTGGATGGTGACAACGCCAATATCCTGTCTAGAGTATGTGTTACCCATAAGCGCATTTGCTCAGGCGCAATTTGTTTTCCCGTGAAGGAGCTGGTCCAATCGGCAGTATTAAACACTTGTGCAGGCGCAGAATATGGCTGTTCATATGTCTTGTCCCAAATTCGTTGCCACTGCGCAATGTGCTTGGCTTGTATATTTTGCTTGGTAGAGTTATCGATAAGGTCACCGTAATCAGTGGCAGGAGCAACGTAAGCTACCAGTTTGTGCTCATTGGGCGCTGACACTACTTCTGTGACTACTGCTTCTGCTACCGCAGGATGCAGTCTTAAAAGATTTTCTATTTCCCCCGTTTCTATTCGATAGCCCCTAATTTTAACTTGCTGATCTCTTCTGCCCAGATACTCTAAGTCGCCATTACTAGCGTATCTAGCAAGGTCACCTGTACGGTACATTCTTGCACCGACATCACTGCTGAAAGGATCCGGGACAAAACGCTCAGAGGTTAAGGCTTGCTGTCTGAAATAGCCATTCGCCAGTCCGTCGCCTGCTATATAGAGTTCACCTCTAGCCCCGATAGGTACAACATTGAGCCTATCGTCTAACAGGTAGCAGCGAGTATTGGCAATTGGGGTTCCTATTGTCGATAATGCATTGCGCGTGACCGGTGACAAAGTCGACCATATAGTGGTCTCTGTTGGTCCGTAAAGGTTATAGATGTCCGCTCCCCACTCTAGCATCTGCTTTGCCAAATCAGGTGGTAATTTTTCACCACCACAAAGAATCTTAATTGAGGAATTACCTTGCCAACCGCTTGCGATTAACATTCTCCAAGTTGCAGGCGTCGCCTGCATGATAGTGGCTCTGGTGCTTTGTAATCTCTTGGCTAGTTTGAATCCATCCCGTGCTTCTTCATTACTGGCTATTATCGTCATTGCTCCGGTTATCAGAGGCAGATAAATTTCAAGTCCTGCGATATCGAATGACAACGAAGTTACCGCAAGTAACACGTCTTTTTCGTGTATACCCGGATTATCTTGCATGGAAATCAAGAAATTACTCAGAGCTTTATGTGAAATCTGAACCCCTTTTGGCTTGCCGGTTGAACCAGAGGTATAAATAACGTAGGCCGGATCCAGCGCACTGACGTGTTGAGACAAAGGCATTGCCTCTAGTTGGTCAATAGCAGCTTGTTCCTCTGACAACTGCACCACCCTGGTAACGTTGCCGACTTCCTCTGCCCATGCCATGTCTTCGTCTGCTACCAGCAATTCCATTTGCGAGTCTTCTATCATTAACCTCAACCGGGCTTGCGGATAGGTCGGGTCAAGAGGCACGTAAGCCGCCCCTACTTTCATCACGGCCAATAGCGTCTCTACCATTTGTACCGAGCGTGCTACCCCTACCCCTACCAATGCGCCTCGTTTTACCCCTAACTGACTCAGATATCTGGCCAAACGATTTGAGTTATCTTCCAACGCGCGGTAACTACGCTGTTGTTCTGCTGACTTAATCGCTACCCGTTCCGGATTCAGTCGCACTTGTTGGTTAAATAATTCAAGCAGGGTTTGTTCTGGTACCGCAGGTAGTTTGGTGTTGTTCCAATCAACCAGAAGCTTGCTTCTTTCCTCGGTGGAAAGCATATTCAAGCTACCTATGGGCACCTCCGGATTATCGACTATGGCTTCAATTAACCCTTTGAAGTGCGTTAACAACCTATTTATGCTTTGTGGTTCGAATAGTTCCTTGTTAAAAACAGCTCTGATCGTGAATGGTTCTCCCGGTATAACAAGCAGCGTAATGGGGTAATTACTTTGTTCAATTGAATTGACCGCCTGGACTTCGAAACTGGCTGAGCTGGCGGCCATCGAACTACTGATTGGGTAATTTTCAAACACAAGAACGACATTAAATAAAGGCGTCTGTACGTTAACTCCAGCCCAATTCTGCACTTGCATTAGCGGGCTAAACTCGTACTCGCTCATTTTCGCCCAATTCTGTTGCAACGAGCACAACCAATTGACCGGAGACCTTTGCCTATCTATGTTTACCCTAACGGGTAACGTGTTAATGAATAAACCAACTGTCTGTTGCGCTCCTGACAGTGATGCAGGCCGGCCAGACACAACCGCACCAAAAACTAAATCATCACTGTTGGTATAATGGCTCTGTAACAATGCCCATGCACCTTGAATAATAGTGTATGTGGTAAATCGATGTTGCCTTGCCATAGCTTGTAACTTGTTCGTTAAAGCAGGAGTTAACTGCACCTCGCATTCAGCAATGCCTTTTTCGGATGAAGGTTGAAGGCCAAGACTTGGTAGATAAGACGGTTCGACACCATGAAGTGTTTGGCGCCAGAAAGTTTCCGCTTTCGACAGATTTTGCTTAGACAGCCAATCAATGTATGACACATAAGGGAATGTCGTGTCCAACGGTGGTGTAGTTTGACCACGGGCAGCTTCATAAATCATAAATACTTCTTTAAGTACTAAATGAACAGACCAGCCATCGAGGAGCAAATGGTGAAAAGACCAATAAAAACGGTACAAATCCTTGTCTAAGCGAACAAGGCCTAAACGCATTAGTGGTGCCTCGTTTAGTTTAAACTCCTGCATACGGTCGCGGTTAAGTAACGCGTTTAATCTAGTACCCTGTTGCGCCTGATCTATGTGGCGCCAATCTTCCGCGTTAAAAGGTAAGTTTGGCTCGTAGTAAACCACGGCTAATGGTTCTTCAACGTCTCCCCAAAGGTAAGAGTTACGTAAAATTTCATGTCTTCGCATCACACTGAGCCATGCGTGTTGGAATATTTCTAAATCGAGCTCACCCTTTAGATCACAACTGATCTGATTGACATACACTCCGGAACCGGGTGCAGCTAAGCTGTGGAAAAGCATTCCCTGTTGTAAGGCCGTTAGCGGGTAGATATTTTCAATAGGCGAATCGTTGTCCAATACAGTTTTTAGTGTATCAGGGTCCTGTTTCTCTAATACTTGTTCTGCTAATGGAAAATCGCCAGGACTAAGGGGCTGAGTATGGAAGTTTTGGCTGTCTGCTAGGGACGTCGCAATAAATTGTACAGCTCGTTCCATCATCGACTCTATACGAGCACGTTGATGAATATTACGACTAAACTTAATGTTAAGTCGCAGTTGGCCGCCTGCAAAATAGGAAGTGATTTCTAACATGTACTGACGCTGTTGCTGCAAACTGCGGTCAGACACTAAAGAATCGAGTACCCCGTCAAAATAAGCAGAATGCTTTAATGCTCCATCGAGCTGTCCCAGGTAATTAAAACTAATTGACGCCTGTTGGGACAAACGCAGTTCGTCCCTGACACAGGGATCTTCACTGAGGTAACGAATCAGCCCATAGCTCATCCCCTTGTGAGGAACACCTCTTAGGGCTAGTTTTGCTTTTTTGATAGTGGCCAACGGTGAATCAGCGTTATCGCCGCACAATAGCAATGGATACAGGGAGGTAAACCAACCAACCGTGCGAGAAACATCAGCGTCACCAAACAGATCTTCGCGTCCATGTCCCTCTACATCGAACAGAACAGGTAATTCGTTGTTATCGGCAAAAATCGCTGTGGAAAATGCGGCAAGTAATACCTCATTAATCGATGTGTGCCAAACTTTTGAAGCACGTTCAAGAAGTTGTTCACTGTCCTCAGTACTGAGGGCTGATGTAACCCATTCGCTCGATGCTTCAGTATTTTGAGTTCCTGCAAAATCTACTGGTAATTGAGCAGTTTTTGTTTTTGCAATACGCAACCAATATTCTGTATCTTGCATAATTTTAGCCGTGCTGGCAGCGTCTTTTAAATTCTCTGTCCAGGCTTTCCAGGAAGATGTCTTAGACGGCATCTGCAAAGGCTTTTTGCTGGCAAGTTGACCGTAAAAGTTATGCAAATCTTCGAGTAATATTCTCCACGACACACCGTCAACAACCAAATGGTGCACCACAATCAGAAGTTGATCAGGCGTAGGGTCGTCAACACAGAACAGCCTTGCCTTAATTAGTGTGCCAGCTTCAATATCAAGGCTAGCCTGCATTTCCAAGGTTGCCTGACGAATTTCATCTTGTGGCAGTTTCCCATCTTCTGCCGTTAACCTCTGAATACTGAATATTTCGTGTTTAACCGAATCGGGATTATATTGATGCCACTGTCCGTTTGTATTATCAAAACGAAGGCGCAACGCATCATGCAGTTCAACCAGATATTGAAAACTTTGAGACAAGGATTGATGATCTAATTTGTCCTTTGTAGACAGGGTTATAGATTGATTGTAATAATGCGGTTCTTGCAATTCCTGCTCAAAAAACCAATGTTGTATAGGAGACAACAGCACCTTACCGGTGACGAGTGATTGTTCAGCAGTATTATTCCCCGCTGCAACATTTGCCTCAGATAAACCCGCTATTGTTTGGAATTCAAAAAAGTGGCTCGTACGCAGCTGGATACCCTGTTGATTTAACTCGGCGAGTATTTGCAAGATCAATATTGAATCGCCGCCCAATTCGAAGATATTGTCGTGTATACCCACCTTTTCCCGGTTGAGTACTTTTTGCCACGCTTTGGCTAGCGTTTGCTCGAAGTCAGTTCTTGGCGCGGTAAATGCCGGACGGTTCAAAGGACTTTCATCAGGTTCGGGGAGTTTGTCGTAATCAATTTTACCGTTTGAAAGTAAAGGTAGGGATTCGAGTTGCAAAAATGCTGCTGGCAACATAAAACTCGGTAACTTTTGTTGCACGTAATTGGCCAGTTCTTCGGCAATAGATGACTGATCATTGTTAGATACAAAGTATGCCAACAGCTGCTTGCCACTTTCAGGTTTATCCATACAGATTACTGCACAATCATTGACCTTCTCATGAGTTATTATCGCGGCTTCTATCTCCCCTAATTCAATGCGATAACCACGTATTTTTAACTGATTATCAACCCTTCCACGAAATTCAATTTCCCCGTCAGGGAGGAAACGGCCGAGATCACCTGTTTTGTACATCAATTGATATCGACCTGTACCAAGATGTTTAACTGCTTGAGAATTTTTACGTCCGGTAAAGCTCCAAACCATATATTGCTGTACACCATCACGGCTAACCACAGCGTAATCAAGTTTGCGTACTTGAATGTTGTCACCGCCTAACTCTATCAGTAGACGGACCAGGGATAATTTGTCTTCTTCGACAGTATTTCCCGGAACAATTTTTTCCTTTTCAATGGTGTAGGTAAATGGAACGGGCACATCTCCATCGTCTTGCCCGATGACAGGGAGCAATGTTTGAATTGCAAAACACCCGTCAGCTTTTAGTAGCTCAAAGAAGTTTTTCAGCATATTGTGAGGGTTTGCGAGGCGATCTAGCAACAAGGTCGAGATCACGAAGTCCTGGCTGTTGGGGGCTATTTGAACGGAGTTCAAAAATGCTTCGGTGTCGAGATCAACCTTTACCATATTTGCCCTAAGCGACGCATCCAATGCTTTTTGCACAAATACAGGGTTGAAATCCAAGCCGACAACATCTGCTCCCATTTCATTCAATATTTGTAAAATTTCACCGTTACCAAAACCAAAATCTACCCCTTTCACACCATCAAACGAAGGTAATGGCAAAAGCTCGCGTAACAACTCAGCATTAATACCATATGAGGAATAAGACTGATTGATGCCCTCTAAGAGATAACGACTAAAGGCGCCATAAGCGGCACTTGATTCATCATTGTGTTGGATAAACAAATGGGTTTTTTTAATCAGATCAGGACTAAGGGAATCAATTAACTTAAAAATCATTGACGGTGAAAGGTGATGGGTCTGTTCATGAATTTCCGTAGGCTTGTTGGCTAGATGATAAGCTCTGGCCGTTTGTGCAAAATCCCGTAACTGTTGCTTGGTTATCCCAGCGTCAAGGATTTCTTTCTCTTCGAAATATTCGTAAATCAGAAAGGGATTAGGTAAAAATTTAGTTGCAGTAATTCCTGGTTTGTTAAGATAGCCACGTGCAATGCCTGGTCCGGATATATAGATTTCACCGGTGTGCCCAATAGGTACTGGGTTTAAGTTGGCGTCGAGAATGTAAGTCTTCGTATTGGCGATTGGGAAGCCGATTGGTACAGATATGGACTTATCAGGACCTTCTTTCGGGTACACATCCCAAAGGTGTGAGTAGACAGTATATTCTGTCGGACCGTAGGCATTTGCAAACTTGCAATAATGCGCCCAGTTAGACGCTAATCCGGGTGGACATGCTTCGCCCACGGATACAATTGTGAGTTTCTCGGGATGTTCAAGCTTCTCAGGACTAAGCGCTTTTAACATCGACGGAACCAATACCATTACTGAGATCTGATGTCGGTTAATGGTGTCAACAAGCGCATCTAAATCTTCGCGTTCGAGCATCACTAGAGTAGCGCCGTTGAGCAAAGCCATACAGGTTTCACCGACAGCAGCATCGAAACTATACGATGCAAACTGCGATATCTTACTCTCTTTGGTAACATTAAACTGACTCGCCTGCCAGCGAACAAGATTTGCTATTCCGTAGTGTTCAACGGCAACACCTTTGGGTTTGCCTGTGGAGCCAGAAGTGTATATCACATAAGCAAGGTTTTCAGGGGATACCTGAACATCTGGATTTACGCTGGTTTTATGTTCAAGTTCTTCCTTAACCTCGTCAAGACAAACAATTTGTGACCAGACCGAAGGTAGCTGCGCTAAGAGATGTTCCTGCGTTAACAAAATGGGCACCGCGGCATCGTCTAACATTTGAGCGAGACGGTCATGAGGATATTTAGGATCAAGGGGTAAACAAGCACCACCGGCCTTTAGTACAGCCAAGATCGCAATCACCATATCAACTGATCTTTCCAGGCAAACTCCCACAAGTACATCCGGACCAGTTCCCATATCAATGAGATAATGCGACAACTGATTAGCACGTGTATTAAGCTCACCGTAGGTGATATTCCTGCTGTCCGAGATGATTGCAAAATGCTCGGGTTGTATTGTGGCATGTTGCTCAAACAGAACGTGTAGACAAGGCAAGGGTGCGGGTAAATCAGTCTCCGAACGATTAAATTTGTTTTGCAGCAAGCATCTTTCTGACGGAGAGATCACGGGTAACCGAGCCACTAACTTCGACGGCTCACGCACTGCAGATTCGAGCAATCTAAGGTAATGCTCAAGTAGATTGTCAATCGTAGAACGCTCAAACAAATCGGTGTTGTATTCCAAACTTCCCGTTAGGGTGGTCGGTGACTCATTGATCGTCAAAATCAGGTCGAACCCAACCGTATTATTATGCACAGCAAGGGGTTCGATTGTGAGATCTGTTAACGCCAAGGCCTGCATCGGTGTGTTCTGTACAACCAATTTCACTTGGAATAGAGGCGCATAGCTCATACTGCGTTCGGGCTTCAACGCCCCGACCAACTGTTCAAATGGCAGGTCTTGATGAGCAAAAGCATCAAGTGTTTCATCTTTGACATGCCTAAGTAAATCTGCAAATGATTGGTTGTTTCCGACGGAAACTCGCAATGCTATTTGATTGACAAAAAAACCCATAAGGTCTTCCGTTTCAGACCAGTTGCGATTGGCTATGTCTGTTCCTATAGTGATATCTTGTTGCCCGGTGTAACGATTCAACAATGAAACAAATCCGGCCATTAATACCATGAACAGTGTCGCCCCTTCTTGCCGGCGCAATGTTTGAATGTGTTTGGTCAAGGTTGCTGGAAGTGCAAAATCTACCGAGGAACCTGCAAAGGTCTGCACCGCTGGACGGGGGTGATCGGTAGGTAAATCCAATAAAGGAGGTAGATCTGCCAGTTTTTTCTTCCAATAGTCGAGCTGATCGGCAGAAAGCTTCTGAAAGAAAGGTTGTTGCTGCCAGCGTGCATAATCAGCGTATTGGATCGTCATCGGCGCAAGCGTTGGAACGGTATTGTCACAATATGCGCAATAAAGAGCCTGTAATTCTCGCACCATTATCCCGAAAGACCAGGCATCAGAAATGATGTGATGCATAGTCAGAAGCAAGATATGTTCTGATTCACTTATCTTAATGAGACTCAGACGTAACAAAGGCCCTTCTGACAAGTTAAAGGGTTGCCCTGCTTCTGACTCGGCCAACTTTACAGCCTCACTTTCTCTGACATCTTCTGGTAGATGCGACAGGTTTTTTAACCTGAGGTGGATAGGTCCTGCTTCATCGACAATTTGCTGTGGTTTACCTTCGACTTCTTGAAACCGTGTTCTGAGAATTTCATGTCGACGAATAATTTCACTAAGTGTTTTTTCCATCGCTTCAACATTCAAACTTCCTGTTAAGCGAGTAGCACAGGGAATGTTATAGGTAATATCGGATGGCCTAAGCTGATGCAAGAACCAAAGACGTCGTTGAGCATAGGACAAAGGCTTATTTTCAGTGCGCTCAGTAGAAGATATCCTACTTTTATCCTTTGCAGTATTATTGCGCGCAGCTTTGAGTTTTTTCGCCAAGACCCCACGCTGATCAGGTGATAGATTGAGAATTCGATTAGACAGGTCACTCATTAATACACACCTTGTTGTTTCATGCCGGGACGGGCAAATTGCGTTTTCAATTGATGTAAATAGTCCAAGCCATTAAGAACGGTTTCTTTATCCAATCCGAAATCAAGTAAACAGGCTATTTCGTCAACACCTATTTTTTGCAGGGACGTGATCATTGATATACAGCTCTGTGGTGTGCCAAACAGTGCACGAGTATTGAAGTAACGCTCAAAAGCGAAATCCAACAGAGCTTGTTGATCTTGTTCAGCGAGGCTCCTTGAGGCACCGGTCTCAGGAACTTCATGTGCTAGTTGGGTTTTAGTCATGCGCAAAAAAGAATGGAGGTATTGGCTGAAAGGCCCGCGCACTGTTTCTTTTACCTCACTAACTTTTTCGCCGAGGTAAGTGTGGAGCATAATAGCGACTTTTCCGCTTGCAGGATCATGACCGTTTTCAGCTAATGCCTGCCGATAGGCTTTGATGCACTCTGCGCACTGTTCAATCCCCTGCTCCATCAGTCCAGTCAGGACATTGGCTCCAGTTTTACCGGCTTCGACAAACGTGTTTTTTCCAGTTGCCGTTACCCAAATTGTCAGATTTTTTTGCACCGGTGTGGGATAAATACGTACATCATATGGCTCACCCAGGCCGTTATTCATTGCAATCGTTTTGCCTTGCCATAGTTTTCGCACAGTTTTTATTTCTTCGAACATTACGGCCTTTCGTGAGTCGTAATTATTTGGCGCCAAAACAAAATCGTCAGCCAACCAACCGGACGCAAAAGCAATTGCTACCCTTCCATTGGAGAGATTATCGACGACGGACCACTCCTCTACGACTCGCAAAGGGTGTTGCAGTGGTAATACGACAGAACCGGCACGTAGTTGAATATGATCGGTGTGCATGGCCAGCGCAGCAGAGATAACCGCCGGATTTGGGTAAAGTCCTCCGAAGGGATTGAAGTGACGTTCAGGGGTCCAGATTGCTGCAAAACCATTGACGTCTGCGTATTGTGCACACTCTAGAAGTAATCGATATTTATCGGGTTCGTCAGATGCTCCATCACTGGAGAAAAAAAGAAAACTGAATTCCATATTGCCATTAGGTGCTTCAGACTTGGGTAGAAACGGAAAATTCTCTGTAGATTTGTCCGATTCATCATCTGTCTCAATAGATTGCTCAGCATGTTTTTTCAGTTGCTGATCAAATAATGCCTTTTTTTCTGGAGTAAGAGCATTAATTCTATTTTTAATCTTGTCCTTCATGCTCTTGCACTCCAAGGTTTTCAAGTTCGGCAAATATGTCATCGATCAAATCAGGATTGGTCTCTTCTGAATGGCTATGCAAGATTGCGATGGCCAACGATTCAATTGTTGTCACTTCAAAAAGGCGGCGTAACGGTAAATCTACTTGATACGTATCGCGAACCCGCGAAATTAATGAGGTTACCTGTAAAGAATGTCCGCCTAATTCAAAAAAGTCGTCTCGTACGCCGACGCTTTGTAAGCCAAGGACTTCGCACCATATTTCTGCTAACTCCTGTTCCAAATCATTACGCGGAGCAATGAACTCCCCTCCTGTCTCCGGGCGTTCATCTGTGGGTATTTGAAGGGCGCTGCGATCTACTTTTCCGTTAGGCGTTACCGGTAGACTTTCGGTAAACACGAAGCGCGAGGGAATCATATGGGCCGGCAATCGTTTTGCCAGAAAACCTCTTATCTCCGCGGTGGTTAAGCTATCATTTGATTCAGTCACCAGATTTGCAAGCATACGTTTATCGCCGGAGGCATCTTCATACACTGCCACAGCCGCGTCACGCACTTGCTCTAATCCTCGAATTGTAGCTTCTACTTCTCCCGTTTCTATACGAAAACCTCTGATTTTGATCTGATTATCAATTCGACCCAGGTACTCAATTTCCATCCCATCAACGAAACGGGCCCGGTCTCCTGTTCGATACAAACGCTCGCCTGATTTGCTAAACGGACTAGGTAAAAACCTTTCCGCGGTCAATGCTGGTCTATTTAAGTAACCTCTCGCCAGCTGACGTCCCCCGATATAAAGCTCGCCTTCTACATACCTAGGTACAGGTTGCAATTCATCATCCAGGATATAGGCATGTAAATCGTTCAGAGGCTTACCTATAAGGCTTCTTCCGTTAGCAGGATAGTCATCCGTTGTAATAAGGCGATGGGTTACATGGACACTTGTCTCTGTAATCCCGTACATATTGATTAAACTAGGTTGGTTAAAACCATATTTTTCGAACCAAGGTTCAAGACTTCTGAAATCAAGTGCTTCTCCTCCGAAGATGACTTGCTTAAGAGGCAACCTTATATCCTGTTCAACAGCATGGTGAATGAATTGTCGGAATACAGAAGGGGTGATACTCAGTACAGTCGCAGCATGTTCTTGCAGCAACTCAAAAAGTTCGTGGGGTGAACGTGTCGCCTGTTCGTTAACCATAATCAATTGACCGCCACTTCGCAGTGCTCCCCACATTTCCCAAACTGCGAAATCAAATGCAAATGAGTGAAACATCGTCCAGACATCTGATTTGTCGTACTGATGCAATTTATCTGTGGCATCAAATAACGCCCTGACGTTCCCATGGGTATGCTGACTGCCTTTTGGCCGACCAGACGAGCCAGAGGTATAAATGATGTACATAAGGTTGTCAGGCCCAGAGCGACTCGGAGGATTACTTTCACTAAACGCTTCGAAAGAGGTATGTTCTTTATCAATACAGATGACCCGAGCGTCTCGTAATTTCAATTTGTCATCGACCGTTTCATGGGTTAGCAGTACTGACGCTTGCGAATCTTGGAACATATGCAGCAGGCGCTGACGGGGATATTCAGGATCGAGGGGTAAGTAGGTGCCTCCGGCTTTTAAAACAGCAAGTATGGCGACAATCGTGTCAACTGATCTGGGGAGGCAAATTGCCACAACCTTTTCTGGCCCTACTCCTTGTTCCATTAAATAGTGGGCCAATTGATTTGCTCGAATATTAAGCTCTCGATAGGACAATCGTTGTTTCTGCACGACTAGCGCGATGCTGTCAGGCGACTTTTCAACCTGTTGCTCGAATAAGTGATGTACACAGGGAGACCGCTCCGCCAAAGAGGCCTGAATAGGCGACATTTGACCAAGCACTGAGTTGCGTTCAACTTGTGACATAATGGACAACGAAGAAAGTGTGCACTCGCAGTGTGTAGTAAGAGCAGTTAACAGCGTTTGTAAGTGTTCAAAAATTTGTTCTAGGGATGAATCTGTGAACCTACGGTTATCGTATATCATCACCAGTTTCAATTCGGTGTCAGGCTCAACCACCAGGGTCAAAGGATAAGTCGTTCTGGTATGATGGGCGACAAATGAATTAACTTCGGGTCCAAACTCAATCGTTCGCAACACTTCAGCAATGGGCTGATTCTGGAAAGATACGATACTGTCGAACAAAGGAACTCCACGAGGCACGTCACTCCATCCGTGCACCTGTACAAGTGAACTGTGCTCATATTGTCTTGCTTCAACAAGCTGTGCTTGCAACCTCCTCAGCCATCCTACAACATCGCTGTCATCTTCAATTTTAATTCTAACCGGTAGTGTATTGACAAACATGCCAACCATGTCGTTGGCATCGCTAAGGTCGGGAGATCTTCCTGACACTGTTGCGCCTATCACAATGTCTTTGTGGCCACAGTAGCGGCTGAGTAATAACGCCCAAGCTCCGAGCACAAGGGTGTTCATTGTGAGTTGCTGCTGTCTCGTAAACGCTTCAAGGCCCTCCGTTACAGATGTTGACATTTTGAAACTTGTTTCTTTATATACGGCACCATTTTTATCACCTAAGTCTCTAGGTGCCAGATCCACACCCAAAGGTGTAGGATTAGAAAAACCACGTAAGGTATCTTGCCAATAGCCCTTTTCTTCCGGTTGCTGTTGCAACCACGCTATGTAGTCCCTATATGGCCTTGGATTTTTCAGTGTAGTGACGGGTTCTGAGCCGGTAGATAATTGGTTATAGGCGACAAAAAAGTCTCTTAAAACTAGCGGTATCGACCAGCCGTCAAGAATAAGGTGGTGAAAGGTCCATATGAACTCGTAATTATCAGGTGCTACTTTAGCCAGAAAGCATCGCGTCAATGGCGCGCTTGAAATATCGAAACCTTTACACCTGTCTGTTTCTAAAAATAAACTCAGTCGTTGTCCCAATTCGTTTCGTTCTAAAACTTGCCAATCAAGGATTTCAATTGTGATTTCGGCATTTTCACGTATTACCTGCAATGGTTCGTCTAGTCCCTCCCACAAAAATGCAGTTCTTAGGATAGGATGTTTTTTCAGCACTTGTCGCCATGCACCTTCAAATGCATCAAGGTCAAGTCTACCTTCGAAACGACAAGTTATTTGTTCAATATAGGCCCCCGAATTAGGCGCATAAAGCGAATGAAACAACATTCCCTGTTGCATAGGAGATAGCGGATAAATATCTTCAACACCTTTCATGATTTGAACTCCTGAGTTTCTTTTCATTTCGCGTATCAACGCTTCTAATTCGTTTAAATAAAGACCTGGTCATCAACTACACAGTCAAAGCCCTTCGGACTTATCTGCCTTTTCAATTAATTTGGATACGCGTTCTAGCTTTTCCATGTCGAGCTTGGCAAGAGGGAAGTCAGATGGCGTAAAGACGCCTGATTTCACACTTGCACAATGGCTAACCAGCGCCTGGATTTCTTTACTGTGAGCACTCGCCAGAGCCGCAACCTTTTGGTTGTTCACTTGGTCTTCATCATATTGCCAATTGATGTACAGTTTCTGATGCTGGATAAATGCCCAAATGCTGATTGCGTTTCCAGTGGTATCCGAATATTGGAAACCGATGGACGGATTCGCTTCATGTAATCGCACACCAGAATGCGAGTGTCTGGACTCGTCAAGCTCTCCAAGATATGCAAACCCAATCATAGGGTTGAACAGCTCTTCCAAGCTTGCTGTTCCTTCAGACTTTGTTGTTTCAGAGTTGATAAGATCAAAATACGTTCCAGCTTTTGGCAATGCGCGTATTTGTTCCTTTATTGCGGTAATCAGTTGCGCATCTTCTTCATGGGGCGGTTTTTCCAAAACCAGTGGAGCACTAGTGGCAAATGGTCCTACCATGTTAGATATGTTGTCCTGAGAAAACGGTTTAAAACGGCAACCGTAATCTATCCACAGAGGTGATTCGTTGTTTTGCTCCGACATTACTTTGACGAGTGCGGTAATTAATAATTCTTCTACTTTCAGGTGGTATGCGCGCTGAGGTTCGTCTAACAGAGCGGCAGTCTGTTTACTACCAATGCATATAGAGTGCATGGCTCTGGTAACTGGTCCCGGCTTGCGTTTTTCTGTTAACGAAGTCTTATGTGTATCCTTCATTTTCTCCCAGTGCTGCAATTCTATGCGAGCGGCTTCAGAACGCGCGTGAGAATATATAACGGCAACGGCGTCTATATAGTCAGGTGACCCTGAGGTAGTCTTTTGCTCATTTTCTGTGTTTTGTTCAAGTAACAAAGACAAGCTTTCCAACAAGGGGTTAGCAGACATCAAATCTGCGACCAGGATATGTGCGTTAACAAGCAAAGCGGATTTTTGTCCCTGTTTCCCACGAAACAGGACGCAATTAATCAAAGGTCCTTGGTCAACGGCTAAATCACTTCTCTTACGTTGTGCTACCTCTGCTATGTTTGCCAATTCCTCTGCTTGAGATATGTCATTGATGTCCAACACTTCAAGCACGAAGTCTGAAGCAGTCAAGGTGACATCCGGCAAGTTGGTTGCTTTATCCTGAAAAAACTGTTGGCGTAGAGCACCATGGTTGGCGAGCCATTGAGGTACAATTTTTTGCAATCTGACGAGGTCGATGTCTGGTTCTACTTCAACGAGCATCGACCAAGCAGCAGGTTTTAATTTTTCTTTATCTGTTGTAAAAAAGCGATGTTGTAAAGGTAGCAAGCCAACTAAATTTCGCGTACCTGACTCGACACTTTCTGCTTCCTCCATAAATGCTGCAAGTTCTGCTATTGTTGAATACTGAAACAATTGCTGGACATTAAAATTCAGCCCCAACTTTTTAGCATTAGCCATAATCTGAATGGCAAGTACCGAGTTACCTCCTAACTCAAAGAAATTATCGTGTGTACCTATTTGATCAATGCCGAGGCATTCTTGCCAAAGCGCTACCAATCGACATTCGAGTTCACTACCCGGCTCAACAAAATCAGTTCCTATATCGGGACGAGCATGACGAGATACCGGTAGTTGAAGTTTTTCACTGTTTTCAATATACCGTTCTGGAGTAGCGCTTTGAGCCCACTCGATTGCAGCAACAAGATTGTTCGGCGAAACGATGACTTGCGCGGGAACTTCACTACGGAGTATCCGTGCGAAAACGCCGACTCCTTCATCGGAAGTTACTCCCAGACTCAGTGCACGGTCAAAGTGACTGTCGTGGACGTCGTGACCATCCTGGCCCTCCACCGGGATATCATCTGACTGCCCGGTTATGACCTGTAAGGCATCGTTCTCACGCTGATGTCCAGCCATAAGAGCATTTACAGCCTTGCCTACTTCATTAATTCGCTTGTGACTGAATTTTTGAATTTCAGCAAGTAGGGTTCCGTCTTCTCCATAAATGTCAACATCAAATGCCGTTGTTTCTCCGTTTGTAGACTGATCGATCCCCCCCCTGGAATGGAGATAGATTCGTTGCGATAAAGGAGCAAAAAGTCGCAATCGTTGATATGAAAAAGGCAAATATCCACTGTTTTTCTCAACAAGAAACAACAAACCAATACCTGCTGAGCGATCCAAAAGTGCCGGATGCAGTTGCAGTTTTTCTAACTCTGACCGGTACTCAGAAGGTAAACACAACTCTGCGATCAGTTGATTCTCGCCTAAGTGAACATGGTTAGCACATTGCCAACGGGGACCCAAACTTTCGTCAAAGAAGTTCTCTTCTGTCAGCCTTATGGCTTTGTGGTTGCATTGCCGGATCAAATCTGGGATGTCAACAGGAGGCTTCTGGGGTGTCGCGCAAGCACAAACATGACCAATGGCATGCCTTACCCAGTTTGACGTGTCGTCAAGAGGAGCACTTTCAACATAGAAGTCATAGCCATCTGCGGATTTTTGCAGCACTATTTTGATGTCTCGGGCTTCATCATCCTGAACTCTCAAAGGCGTTAGGAAATAGACATCTCGTATTTCTACAGGTCCTGCTTTATCAATCTGGTGGAAGGCGGCCCGCGCGATTTCCAAATAGGTTACCCCTGGCACCACTGCGGCACCAAGGATCCGGTGCTCATCCAAAACCCAGTGTGATTTGACTGAAAAACGGGAACTGAATACGTGTATATCCTGGGGACCAGAGAGCTTGTTCTCTACAAGCGGATGCCCAATGGGTTCTTGTACAGTCGGATTACTTCGATACTGTGCGCGTTGAGCATTAGCCGTATCCAGCAACATTCCCACTTCTTGCCATGCAGGCCAGTTGATAGATACAACAAACTCACCGGTCTGCTTCCGGCGGCGATGTGCAAAAGCGTCCAGATAAGCATTAGCAGCCGAATAGTCGACACTCCCCACTCCGCCTAACAATGCACTTCGCGATGAGCATAAAATCGAAAAATCAAGAGGTTGATCACCAAGAGCATAATACAACTCACGTGTTCCTCTAACCTTGGCTGCAAAGACCAGGGAAGCCTTGTCCATTGATTGTTGTTGAATTAAGTTTTGTCCGGGTACACCAGCGGTATGAATAAGGCCGTTTATTTTTCCGAAGCGCGCTGTCGCTTGTTGTAGAACGTTAGTGAGTTTCTCCCTATCGGAAACATCAACACTATAATAAGCAACCTCCCCCCCTTGGGCTTCCAATGACAGCAGGCTGGCGATCATCTTGTGCTCTTGTGTTCCTTCATCAAGACTCTGCAGCTGTTCACTCCAAACTTCTCGGTCCGCGATGACAGAACGGCCGACAAGGATCAGCTTTACTCCCTGCACGTTGCTCGCGAGATAATTGGCTATTGTCAGTCCTACACCTCCGAGACCTCCTGTAATAAGGTACACACCATTTTGTTTAAGCCTGAATGGAAGCTCAGACGTTGAATTCGTTTCAATCTCATCGAAAAATTGAGTCCAAAGATGCCCTCCTCGATACGCCAAAGTCTCAATACCCGGTTTATATAGATTTTCGAGTAGGCCCCGAGATAATACAAAATTGTCCTGATGGTTTATTTCTTCATGACAAAGATCGATCAGTCTACAAGTAACCCCCGCGTATTCTTGTGGAATGACAAGGCAAGGCCCTTTAAGCATTGCGTGTAGCGGAGAAACGGATTCAGTTCCGGTCACTTCGTAAATATTTGTCGACACAACATCAATATGAACGTCTTTTTCGTGTCCATTAACGCCCAAAGACTGGGCAAGGAATAATAGACTATAGAATCCCGGGGGAGCGGGTAATTGCTCGTCCGGTGTTGCTATTCCCCATGCATGTACTATTCGATTCGGGAAAAGCTTTTCTTGTTTTAGCGCTTGGAATAAGCGCTCGTAACTTTTGGGATCGGAGCTGTCCACATCGAACTCATATGGACCTCGCCTAACGAACTCTTTACCCTCTGCAACCTTTATAAGGTTCTTTACTGAGGTGCTTAGCCATTCGGCTAACTGATCCGCCACGCCAGTTTGGTCAATAAAAAGCAGCCAACAAGCTCCCTCTGAATTAAAAGGGAGCTGCGGTTTTGTGTAGCCGGACACTCTTTTCCAGGAAGGCTCATAAAACCAATTGGCTAGGTTTGGTTCTTTTATCGTAGCGTCGGCAGGCGCTTGTTTTTCTGCATTCTGCTGTGCCTCGATCCAATAGCGTTTCCGTTCAAAAGGATACGAAGGCAACGATACCCGTTTCGGAACAGACTCGCCATGTAATGCCTGCCAGTTGGGTTCCACACCTGCGGTCCATAGCTGCCCAAGGGTCAATAGCGCGACTTCAATGCTAGAGTTTTTCGTTTCCGGGGGCGGAAGTGAGTTCAACACCATTTGAGCCGCTGCTTTGTCAGGATGACGACGAGCAATAGACATTAATGCTCTTCCCGGTCCAACTTCCATAAGTATCCATGATGGATCCTTCAAGAGCACACTCAAGCCTTGACCAAACTGTACCGGCTCACGCAAATGTCTGACCCAATATTCCGTAGATGTTGCTTGATCTTCTGTAATCCAGTCTCCGGTTAAAGTAGAGACATAAGGTGCCGTAGGCGGCTGTAGTGAAACGCTGTCAACAACTCGCCGGAACTGTTCAAGAATTGGTTCCATCATGGAGCTGTGGAATGCGTGAGACGTACGAAGCCGAAGGCAGCCTACGCCTCGCTCTACCAATTGTTCTTCAAGTTTATCGACCTCTTCATGAGCACCGGCAACTACGCACAGAGAAGGAGAATTAACCGCTGCTATTTCCAGCCTTTTACCGATTAAGGGCAATAGTTCACTTTCGGATAAGGACACCGACAACATGCTGCCGCCGGGAAGCGTTTGCATTAGTCTTCCCCTTTCCGAAACCAGCCTGAGCCCATCTTCGAGGGAAAACACTCCGCTGAGGCATGCTGCTACGTATTCCCCTACACTATGTCCTATCATGGCCTGGGCCTTAACCCCCCATGACATAAACAATTTTGCCAATGCATATTCAAGAACAAATAAAGCAGGCTGTGCAAATTCTGTTTTTTGTAACTTTTCGGCAGCTTCAGCGGTGTCCACAGATGAAGTGAATAAAAGATCCTGAATAGGTTCACCCAAGTGAGGCAAAAGCAGCCTGGAACATTGCTCCACTTCCTGCCGGAATACATCCTCACACTGGTAAAGTTCTATGGCAGCATTGATGTGCTGTGAGCCCTGCCCAGGGAACATAAAGGCAATGGGACGTTTTCCTGCTTCTTGGGTACCGGATGCCATGTTCCCCAAGTTCGACATGGAAAGGGCCGATAGTGCATCTTCTGTGTCTTTACAAACAAAAGCGCAGCGCTGACCCAATGTACGTCTACCAACCTGTAAGGTATAGGCAACATCAGCCAGGTCCAAATCAGGTTTACTGCGTAAATGATCGGCTAGGTTCGCCGCCATCGCGTTGAGGGCGGTTTTAGTTTTAGCAGAAAGTACCAGTAGGTGATGACGAGGTGAAGATGATTCGCGGACGCACTGTGGCGCTTCTTCTATCACTACATGTGCATTTGTTCCACCAATTCCAAAGGAACTGACACCGGCGATTCTCGACTGTCCATTGGATTCCCAATCATTAAGGGTGCTGTTTACAAAAAAAGGCGACTGCTTGAAATCAATGCGTGGATTTGGCTGAGTAAAATGTAAACTCGCAGGTAGCTGGCGATGCTCAAGTGCCAATGTGGTTTTGATCAAACCTGCTATACCAGCTGCAGTGTCCAGATGGCCAATGTTGCTTTTAACGGATCCGATTGCACAAAACGTTTTCTTCTGCGTCGAATGTCTAAAAACCTGGCTTAAGGCCGCTATTTCAATGGGATCACCAAGGGCCGTACCTGTACCGTGAGCTTCGACATAACTAACTTGCTCAGGTGTTACGCCTGAGATAGCCTGCGCCATTGCAACAACCTGCGCTTGTCCGGAAACACTCGGAGCGGTATAACCTACCTTATCTGCCCCGTCGTTGTTAATGGCAGAACCTCGGATCACTGCGCGTATCTGATCGCCGTCGGCTAACGCATCTTCTAATCGTTTCAGTACAACGACGCCTGCTCCGCTACCACTTACTGTGCCATTTGCTTCAGCATCAAAAGCTCGGCAATGCCCGTCAGGCGAGCCTATTCCGCCCTGGTGATAAAGGTATCCGGTGATATTGGGTACGGCAACAGCAACACCTCCAGCCAATGCCATATCACATTGGTAGCTGTTTAGTGCCTGGCATGCCATGTGAACGGCCACTAAAGATGTAGAACAAGCCGTTTGTACGGTAACACTGGGGCCTTTTAGATTCAGCTTATAGGCAGTATGGGTGGTGAGATGGTCATTTCGATTAAACGTGGCGGTTTGTAGTAGTCCCATCGTGTCAATAAGCCTGCGGTTACTCAGCAAGTTATTGAGTAGGTAAGTATTGATCCCGTTCCCTGCGTACAAGCCTATGTCACCGGGGTATCTGCTGGCATCGTAACCGGCATTCTCCAGTGCTTCCCAGACACATTCTAGAAAAATCCTTTGTTGAGGATCAGCAATTTCAGCTTCTCGAGGTGTAAAGCCAAACAACCCTGCATCAAACCCTTCAATATCGTCAAGGGCTCCGCGGGCCTTGACGTAGCTCGGGTCACTCATCACATGATCAGAAATACCTGCATTTTTTAATTCTTCATCAGTGAAAAAACGGACAGATTCCACCCCATTTTTTAAGTTCGCCCAGAAATCATCTAAATTGGTCGCCCCGGGAAATCTTCCCGCCATGCCTACGATGGCTATACCTTCAAGGGGCTCGGAAACATCGGATGTTGTCATAGTCTGTTCTTCCATTCATTGGATGCCAATTTGTTTCGTGTAGCAGCCTTTCTGGCGCGTGCTGCGCGGTCCTGGATCTTGTTTATCTTTTCCTGTTGCGCACTTGTATCTCCCTCATCACGCTGAAGCAATTCAGCCATACTGGCGACAGTTGGGTGCTGAAAAACATCGATAATGAGGACGTTTGCGCCCAGTTCTTCACATAGTCGACCGTGAAGTTGGATCAGCAGTAGAGAGTGGCCGCCGACATCGAAGAAGTTGTCTTCTAAGCCTACTTTTTCTATGCCCAGGAGTTGTTGCCAGATTGATGCTATTTTTTTCTCGAGGTCTGTCTGGGGAGCAAAGTAATTGTCCTGTTGACGAGTTAGCTGGTGTTCGCTCGACGCAAGGGCTACGCGATCGACTTTTCCGTTTCGGGTTAAAGGCATCTCATCAAGCACTACCAGATTGGCTGGTATCATGTAAGCGGGGAGTTTTTCTTTCAAAAACAGACGTAAGGCCTGGGCTGACAGCATACCGTCAGAAGCTTGCTGTTCGTGAGTAAAGTCTTTTACACCTGTCGTATCATTTTGCTGCAATCCGTGACGACTTGCATAGACATTGTAACGATCGGTCCCCGACAACTCTTTGTCTTGCACAACAAGTGTTTCAAAGCCATGCTTCTCAAGAAGCTCTGAGATTTGATTGGTTCGGCCAGCGGTTTCGTTGTCACCTGAATCATGGACTTCCAACACCATTTGTTGTATTTTTTGCCAATCCACACCTTCAATACCATTTAACACGTCCAACTCTGCTCGTTGAACATCGATTTTAAGAAGATCAATTTGGTCAATGTTTTCGTCAGCAATGATTTGTGAAAGTTTACGAAGGTTACAATCGTATGTCTCGGAAACAAATCTACCGTTCAAGAGTCCATCGACATGTTCAACTAATTCTTCGCTACCTTTGACCTCATTTTCTTGTTGATTGATCAAATATCGTTTAATGACAGCAATGTCTGCATCGGCATCAGAATAGTCCAAACGTCCGGACATCGTGCTGTAATGGGGATAGTAGGTAAACTGAGCCGTCTCATTGCGATCAGATACCCCTAGAGGAAACAATTTGACGTTTGGCGCGTAAAGATCTGAGTTAATGCGACATAATTCTAATAAGGGTAGAATTGGCTCAAACGCGTAGATGTCAGCTTCGGGACAATGCTGGGCAACAAAAAGGGAAAACATTCCAATATTGGCGCCAACATCAAATACTGTTGCGTTTGGAGGCAACTTGAGTCCATGACGCAAATAGATATTCTGCTCAAATATCTCTTGATAAAGGTATTCAGTTTCGTGCTGATTACGATGAACGACCGCTTTACCGTTAGGCAAAGCCACTCGTTGATGTCCATCAATTTTTTTAGCGTAGTGACGTTTCGGTAGCACATACCCGACGAGTTGGCCCACTTCGTCTTGCGTTTTGCTAATGACAACTGCTGCTTCTTGTACACCTGAAAATTGACAAAGGACTTTTTCTATTTCGGGGAGTTCAATACGAATGCCACGTACCTTTACCTGGTGATCGATGCGCCTTAAATACATCAATTCACCATTATTGTGATACTTAACGAGATCTCCTGTTCTATATAAACGCTGCCCCTTTAATTGTGTAAACGGATCCGGGACAAATCGGTCTGCGGTTAACGCCGGTTGCCTTACATATCCCCGTGCCAAACCTTCTCCCCCAATGTAGAGCTGTCCGACAGAACCAATAGGAACGGGGTTTAGGTACTCATCAAGCACGTAAGTGCGCACATTTGAGAGTGGTCGGCCGATGGCGGGGCTGGTTCCTTTTATTTCACTGAAAGTAGTGTCAACGGTGCATTCAGTAGGCCCATAAACGTTAAAACATCGTTTTTCGTTTGCATTGGACAGGCGTTGCCAAAGCACGCCATGAATAGCTTCCCCACCGACTAATACAATGTCAGGCAAACCGGATAAGTCCTCTTTCATCCCCGCTGCAAGCCAAAGCTTGAGTTGAGAAGGAGTACAGTCAATTGCATCTATGCTGTGTTTTTTGGTATAGGCGGCGAGTTCAAAGGGGTCATGTCGTATGTTTTCTGGAATAAAGCAAACGCAATGGCCATGAAGAACCTGGATCAACTGTTTAACGGATGAATCAAATGTAATGGGAGCATTTAGCCCGATGGTTAACGCCATTTCATTCGTTGTGTAAATCTTTTGTTTGAGGGCTAAAGCCAGGTTCATGACTGATCGGTGTTTGACCATTACACCCTGGGGTTTACCTGTTGAACCCGAGGTGTAGAGAATGTACGCCAGATTATCAATAGATAAACTCGGAAGTTCTTCTTGCTCCATGGACGGGTTGGCAAGGGTTTCTATTTGTACTAATTCGACATTTAGGTCAACTAACTGCTCAGCCATACATTGTTGTGTGACAATGACTCGGCAGTCAGCGTCATCGGCGATAAACGCAATTCTGTCCAAAGGTTGAGTGGAGTCAATCGGCACATAAACACCACCCGCTTTCCAAATTCCCAAAATGGCAACAAGCAACTGATGAGTGCGCTCCAAACATAAACCGACGGCAATTTCCGGTCCCACTCTAGCTTGCCGCAAGCGACGGGCTAGTTTATTAGCCTGTTGGTCGAGTTTTGAAAAGCTGAGTACAGTATGTTGATCAATCACCGCATTGGCGTCTGGGGTATATTGGGCTTGGCGCTCAAATAACTGATGCAAACAAAGTTCGCTACCATTGCCTTGGCCGGTCTGATTCCACTGCTCAAGCAACACCTTGCGCTCGCACTCAGGTAACACATTTAGCTGTCTAAGGCATGCTTCAGGAGCTGAGATTACTGCATTTAATAAGGTAACAAAACGATCCGCCAGACGTTCGATACTACTGCTACTATATTTGCTCTGGTCGTAGTGAAACTCAAACGTGAGCTCGTCGGCACCCTCCAGGCAGTTAAGCTTAATTTCGAATAGTTCAGTGTCGGACGAAAGCTGCTGCAACGATAAACGCAAGGGACCCAATCGTTTATCTTTTGGTATCGACTGATATTCAAACTTGATGGGCAAGGTACCTCCACTGCCTGGAGGAAAATGGTCTTGCGCGGCGTTAGCCTTCTTTAATTCACTATCAGCTTGTTGTAGAACATCAATAAAGTGGTAATCTTCTTCTATCGTTAACGCGACAGGCAAAAACTTAGCGTAAAGTCCCAAAGATAGGTCGAGTCCCTGCATTGTTCGCCCATCAAAAGACACACCCATAGTGAATGAAGGTTGCTCGCTATTTCTCCAGGCCAATGTCCCAAACGCTGACATTAGGGCAGTTTGTAAGGGTAATTTATATTGTGAGCACAAAGACCTCAGTTGCTCGAGCGCATCGGAAATAAGGGTTCTCCTGACACACCCAGGGGACGTTGAACACACAGTTTCACTATGGGTTGGTTCCAAAGTCAGAGGGTTGCCCGTTGGAAGTAAATCTTCCCAGTATTTATCGATATTTTCCTGGCTTGAATCCTCCAGAATTTCATTCTGCCACTCGCTATAATCGGCATATTGAACACAATCATCAGGGCCAGAAATGCCGCTGCCAAGGTCTTTGGTATTTCCCTGTGGCAACTGTTCAAACATAATGCACAGGGACCGAACGTCCGCGCATAAAGTTGGTAAAGTAACTAACAACACTGATTCTGACTCTGAGAATATGAGCAGCGTGAAACGTCCAGATCCGTTTTGCTCATTTGCTGACGTGTTCTGTGCGTCGAGGCACAGTTGTCTGTTTATTACATTTTGAACCGGCTCAGTACCGGCAACCTTCAGAGTATTAAGCCTGATCTGAGCATTTGGTGCCGGAGCTTGTACTGGGACATCCATCCCACTCAAAAGTGGGAAGTGAGTGCGCAAGGATTCATGCCTGTCGGTGAGTACTTGTAATCTGTCCGACAAGTTGAAATCTGATGCTTTTCCTTCAATTCGGATGACACATTGAGAAACAGAACTTTCTGCACCTGCGGCCAACCAAACATGTCTCTGTTGAGGTGAGAGTCGAAAACCTTCGATTACATCTTCTTCCACGCTTTGATGCCCCTTATGTCTTATTCCGTTACAAACAATTCTGATACAGAGCCAGAGGTGTTTAGCCTCAATCGCTCAGTCATAGCTACCAAGATATCTCTGGACCCCTCGAAAGGCTCCCGGCCATGGGACGACAAAATATTATCCAGCAACAGAATGTCTCCCTGCTCCCATTCGAAACTGACTTTAGCGCGATTATAAGTTTCACGAACTTCCTCCATGATTGAATCGTCGATGGCAGAACCATCTCCAAAAAAAGCGTTGCGCGGAACATCATTTTCAGTGAACTGCGCCAATAGCCCTTCCCTTATCTTTGGCATCAAATTTGACAGATGAAACATATGTGCATGATTGAACCAGACAGTTGTGCCTAATTTGGGATGTGAAACCGTCACATGACGCACAGCCCTTGTGCGCAGACGTCCGCCGTTCCTCCATTCACATTGCATATTGGCTTCTTGACAATAGCGTTCGACTGCCTGGCGGTCATCGGTTTGAAATGCCTCTTGCCACGAAAGATCCAGCCCTTCACCATAATTTTTAACATACATAACTCCCTTATCGAGGAAGCGTTTTTTAAGGGTCGGCGACAACATTTTGATGACCTTGCGATCGTCTGCAATAGGCGTCCTCCCTCCTTTCGTGGCGGGTTTGCGGCAATAAAACCAAATCTTGCCCGGACAGCTATGTGAATATGACATTTCATGGTGAAGAGCAATCGGCTGATCTGCGGGATACGCTGTTGAGGTATAGATCTTTGCTGCTACTTGGCTACGCGCCGCTGCGCGTTCCTTATATTCCAATACCTCGTTGGATAGCCCATTAACCACTTGGGAAAAGTGTTCAGCTGTTTCACTATTAAAACCGCGAAAAAGGATAGCTCCGTGTTTGAGCAGCTCCCGTTCTATCAGCTCCTTTTGCGCAATGGCCCAATTTGCTAAATTCAGATCATCCACACCCGGACTGATGACCAATGGATAGCCCTCCATATTTTTCAGGTAGTTGAACTTGACCAGATCCCGATCTGACAGCCTGATACCTTGACGTCTGCGAGGAAAGTTACTGCTCATTGCACCCTCCTGTTGCTACTTTTTCTAACTGCGACCAGGCGCAAGGCTTTGCCATACTCACTAAGACACGTCGTTTGCCGGCGTAAGGCTCTCTTCCATGGGCACAAAGCAGGTTATCCAGCATAAGAACATCGCCGTCGCGCCAGGGAAAGCTTATTTTCTCTGCTAAATAAGCTTCCCTTAGTTCTCTTAACACCTCGACTGGAATAGCTTCGCCATTTCCATAGTAAGTTTGATTTGGAAGTGCATCCTCGCCAAACTCATCAACAACTTGCTTGGGAAGAGGCGGCTCAAGGGTTGAAATATGGAAGAACGTAGCGTGATTAAACCAAATCGGTTCTCCGCTTATCGGATGCCGTGCCGTCACTCTTCTTACCTGCCAGGTTCTCAAATGGCCTCGGTCTTTCCACTCATAATGTATTCCATTTGCACGACAATAGGCTTCTACCTCTGAGGGGCTTGACGTTTGAAAAGCGGTTTGCCAGCTCAGACCAAAAACTTCTCCGAAATTTCGAACATACATGTACCCCAGTTGTTCAAAACGCTCGCGTGTTTCTGTCGATAATCGGCTAAACACCCGTCTTGTATCTGCCAGTGGCGTGCTCCCCCCTACTTTGCTGGCAAACCTGCAATGAAAATAGATACGAGTCGGAAAAGTTTGGTTGTACGATTGCTCGTTGTGCAAAAAGATAGGATATGCCGCGGGATGATCTGTAGAAGTATAAACTTTACCATTCACCTGGCTTCGCGGTGAGGAGCGTTCAGTGTAACTAAGTGGCTCTCCGCCCGAGACTCGAACAAAATGTTCAAAATCGTCAATTTCAGGTAACCGGAAACCTCGGAAAAGTATTGCGCCATATTTGTTAAGGTGGGCTTGTATGAAGCGTTCATTTGACTCAGCCCAGCTGGCCAGATTGAGACCTTCTATTGTTGGCTCGACGACCAATGGGTAAGTTAGTCCCTCCAGCCGGTCTGTTCTGATGAGTGCTTTTTCAGAAACTCTAATTGCCCTTCTTTTCTTGATCAGGGGGGAGAATGAGGTCATTTTGTCTGTTTCACTCACGACCATCTCCTTACCCTTCTTTCTCAACAATTTTGATTGACTTCCTTTTAGTCCTATCAAAATGTTGTTGACGCGCTTCAGATAATTGCTGTTGTGAGCTTTCCTCGCTTTCCCTTTCTTCAATAGAACGTGTTTCCAGCTGCGATATTCTAGTTGTCGGGTCACTGATTGCACTTGTCAGCAAAGAAACATACTTGGTATGCAAGGCCTCTATTGTTTCCAGCTCAAAAAGATCGCTTCTAAACGCCCATTTTACCTCCAATGTATTGTTCCCTTCGTATATCCAAACGGTTAAGTCATATCGCACTGACTCATACTGCAATGGATAGTTTTCCAGGGTGATGCCGGCATTTTGGGAAGACAGTTGTTGCTGATTTTGCAAGCCAAACGCGATTTGAAAGAAAGGTGGATATCCCGGACGTCGCTGGGGTTTCAATTTATCGACCAACATATCGAAGGGCAAATCTTGATGGGCATATGCGTTTAAACTCATTTCCTTAACCCGACTCAGGAGTTCTCTGAAACTTGGATCTCCTGACAAATCTGTCCGAAGCACGAGCATATTGACAAAGCAACCAATCAAACTTTCTGTTTCAGCAGGACCGCGTCCTGCAATGGCAGAACCGACAAGGATGTCCTCTTCGGCTGTAACTTTGCCCAACAGCACATTAAATGCCGCTAGCATAGTCATAAAGAGCGTTGTGCCCTCTTGTCTGCTAAGCTGCCTAAGTTGCTCCCCTAGTTCATTAGACAGTGGAAAGAATTTATACTGACCGCGAAAATCTATCTCCGCCGTTCTAGGTTTGTCGGTTGGTAATGTCAGATAGCCTGGCGGGTTTTGCATCACACCTTTCCAGTAATCCAACAGATTTTGAGCATAATCTGAGCGAATCAATTCCCTTTGCCAATGAGCATAATCAGCGTATTGGTAGGGCAACTCGGGTAGTTGTGGTTGTGTTCCTTCGACAGCCCCCTGATAAAGTCGTCCAATTTCCCGCCTAAGTAGGGCAATTGACCAGCCATCGCAGGCAATATGGTGTGTATTTAGTAATAACACGTGTTCCGTGTCGCTCATATGAAGCAACTTGACGCGGAAAATCGGGCCATTAATGAGATCGAAAGGTAAGCTGGCCTCTGTTGTTACTATTTCTTGAGAACGTTTTTGTTGATCTTGTTCAGTTAGCGCAGAGAGATCCTCGACCTCCACCGAGCTTTTGGGCACCCCGCCTATAACTTGTACCGGATGGTTGTTCTTAATAGCGTAGCTAGTCCGCAAAATTTCGTGTCGCGTAACTAACTGGTTAATCGCCTTTTCGAACGCCGGCAAATTCAACTGGCCTTGGATACTTATAGCAGCCGGCATATTGTAAGCCGCACTTGAAGGCTGGAGTTGATGTTCCAGCCATAATCTTTGCTGAGAAAAAGATAATGGCAAATCAGCATCTCTGGACACCTTGCTGATTTTCACCATGTGAGGACTGTAATCCCCTTTGTACTCAGCTTCTAGCTCTTTGGCCAAGTCTTCCACAACCGGAAATTGAAAGACGGTCTTTAGAGAAACCTCGGACTGTAGAACTTCCCGTAATCTGTAAAGCATCTTAGTCGCATTGAGTGAATTCCCGCCAATGGTAAAGAAGTTGTCGGTCAATCTGATATCACTTATATTCAGAACTTGCTTCCAGGTGTTTATTACAAGCTCCTGGGTGGCACTCAAACTGACTATGGGTTGATTTTCTAGCTGTCGCCTTTGAACCTCGGAACCCAATTCTAGCAAGCGAACATGGTCTATCTTTCCGTTCGATGTTACCGGTAGTCTCTCAATACAGATTACCGCAGCAGGCACCATATAATCAGGTAGCTGCTCACGTAAGAAAGCACTTAGCTGTTGTTCAACGATGCCATCATTGAGTGCACTCGTTTGTTTTAGTGTTGCGAAAGCTACCAATCTTTTTTCGCGGCCATCGGGCTTCTCAGATGAGCCTCCATCAACGACAACTGCTGCCTCGACAACTTGATCGTGACCGATTAAAACAGATTCAATTTCCTGCAGTTCAATGCGGAATCCTCGTAACTTAACCTGTCGATCCACTCGTCTCAGGTAATCAATATTGCCGTCATCTTGCCAGCGCGCAAGATCGCCGGTTTTATAAAGTCGAGCTCCCGGGTTAGTACTAAATGGATCGGGCAAGAATCGCTCGGCTGTTAACGCTGGCTTGTTCCAATAACAACGAGCAAGTTGAATACCACCGATGTAGATTTCTCCAACCACCTTTTTAGGCACGGGTTGGCCTTGTTGGTCTAATATATAAATTGAGCTATTGGCTACAGGCATTCCGATTGAAGGTAATTTAGTCCAGCCTGACGTTTCCCTTGGCAAGGTGTAAGTAGTTGTTACATGGGTTTCTGCTGGGCCATAATGATTGTGTAATTTGCACTCGTTTAAGGTGCTGAATAAAGAAGAAATTTCTTGGGTGACATGCAGTTGTTCACCTGCGGTAATGATCTCACTTAGTTTCAGATTTCGGTCATCAGGGCTAACATCAGCAGCTTCTGCTAGCCCTTGCAAGGCTACATAGGGTAAGAAAAGGCGTTCAACGCCCGTTTCCGATAAGTAGTCAAGTAAACGTGGGAAATCTCGTCGTAGGTAGTCGTCTATTACGTCGAGCTGTGCACCGGAGCACAATGTGCAAAAGATTTCCTGAAAAGCCACGTCAAATCCGATAGCAGCAAAATGTACGCATTTTTGACGATTACCGCTTCCCCAACTTTTTATCTGCCAATTGATCAGGTTAACCAAAGATGCATGGGGCATAGCCACGCCTTTAGGTTTCCCAGTCGTACCCGATGTGTAGACCACATAGGCTAGATGGTCAGCAGTAAGATGCGTATTGGATCGGGTAAGTGGTTTGTCAGATAGATCGCCCCAACGATTCTTGTCAGAATCAAGCTCTACAATCAAAGGTTCTACTTCAATACTGTTGGACAGGTGATTTATGTCAACTGAAACGGATGAATGAGTCAGTATCACTTGGGGTGAAATATCCTCCAATATGCCAGATAAACGCTCATCTGGAATAGAAGTGTCTAGGGGAACGCATGCGCCTCCTGCTTTAAGCGTCGCCAGAAACGCAATGATCATATCGGGGCTGCGTTGCATAATGGTCGCAACTCTACAATCGGCAGCAACTCCAAGTTTTTGAAGATAGTGTGCCAAGCGATTGCTTTGCGTGTCCAACTCTGTATAAGTTAATTGCTGATTGTGACTCGATATTGACGTCGCATCTGGATGTTTAATGACTTGCTGCTCAAAAAGTTCGTGAACACAAAGTTTATTTACATCCGGTGCAATCTCACCGCAACTCCATTGTTCCCTAAGTTGGTGTTGCTCTTTGCTGGCCAAAAAGTGTAATTCATTTATTGGCTTATCCGCTCCTTCGATCATAGCTTTCAACAACATTCGCCAATGCTGTAAAAAGCTATTAATTGTCTGCCTGTTAAAGAGCGATGTAGCGTATTCAAGTTTTCCGGTGATCTCGCGACCAGTATCCTCCAGCGAAAGCGTCAAGTCGAAAATTGAAGTCACTCTGGGCATCTCGAATGATTCAACAGTCAGTTGCGGTGATTTTCTGGTTTCTTCAGACTCATTCAGCCAAGCAAACATAACTTGAAATATCGGAGCATGAGATAAGCTTCGAGCAGGTTGCACCGCTTCAACCACTTGTTCAAACTGCACATTTTGGTGTTGCTGCGCTTCTAATGATGTCTTACTAACGCTTTGTAGTAACTCGGACACGGTTGGCGTACCGCGCAAATCCAACCTCAGAGCAACAGTGTTGACAAAGATTCCGATTAGGGGTTCAACCTCTGTTCTGGTCCGATTAGCGACAGGAGTGCCTATTACGACATCTTTTTGTCCTGACAACCGTGACATGAGCATTGCCCAACCAGCGAGTAGAGAAACGTATAGCGTCGCATCATTGCGCCGACTTAACTTCCTCAAGTCTTCTGCCAAAGCGTATTCCAGCTCGATAGAAACGGCATCCCCAGTGAAATTCTGACTAGTTTGACGAGGCCGATCAGTCGGTAACTGTAGGAGCGGAGCCGCGTCCTTTAACTTTTTCTTCCAATAGGAAAGGCTTTGTTTCTGTGCGTCGCTGTCCAAAGATTGCCTTTGCCATGCGGCATAATCAGCGTACTGAACGGAGAGTATTGGTAAGTCTGGTTGCTCTTGTGCAAGAAAAGCTTCGTAAAGCTCAACGAGCTCATTTATGAACACCCTAATTGACCACCCATCCGCAATGATGTGATGAAGGGTTACAAACAACACGTGTTCTTCGGCGCCTAGGCTAACGAGTTTACCGCGAGCCAGTGGCCCTTTGTCCAAATCGAATGGTTGCTTAACCTCTTGTTCTGCCAACTTCTGGAGATCCGCACGTTTATCAATTGCGTGTTTTAAATCGCTGTCATTTAAAAAGAATCCGACTTCCGGTGAACCGATAACCTGCACCGGCTGGCCGTTAACCTGGGAAAAACTGGTACGCAACGCTTCGTGTCGAGTCACAATATGATTCAAGGCCTGACTCAACGCTTGGCGATCCAGGTGACCTAGCAACCTGACACCACCGGCGATATGGTAGGCTAAGCCTGCTCCTTCAAATTGTGCTAAAAACCACAAGCGATGTTGCGCAAACGACAAAGGTAGAGGTTCGGTTCTTGATAGTATTTTAATGGGTTGATTAATCGCTTGAGCAGAAGACTCAAGTAAAATGTCGACCCATCTGGCGAGGGTTTCGACTGTGGGGTCTTCGAAGATATGTATCAAAGGCAAGTTAATGTTAAACGTTTCGTTTATACGCGAAACTACTCTGGTCGCAGCCAATGAATGACCACCCAAATCGAAAAAATTGTCATAAACACTTATTTTTTCAACATTTAACACCGCCGACCAGATTTCAGACACGGCTTTCTCTACTGGAGTGCGTGGGTTAACCACTTCGTCTCTACTGTCTTCTTCTGTTGGCGTTAAGCCCGCTAAAGCACGATTATCTACCTTGCCATTCAGAGTCCGCGGTATTGCATCCAAAGCGATAAAGCGAGAGGGTACCATGTAACCAGGTAGTTTATTTTTGACATAGGAACGCAGCGTTTGATGCCCTGAGCTCTGGCCATCAACTTGCACATAATAAGCAATGACACTCTTATCCCCTGACGCATCGCTTCTCACTATCACCGCTGCTTCCTGTACGAAGGGGCTGGAAAGCAGCACAGCCTCAATTTCGGGGAGCTCTATTCGGAAACCCCGTAACTTAATCTGACGATCGGCTCTGCCCACAAACTCAATTTCACCGTCTGAGCGAAAGCGTGCCAGATCTCCCGTTCGATAAAGCCGTGCCCCTGGAACTTCTGAAATTGGGTCCGGAACGAAACGTTCGGCGGTCATCATCGGAAGGCGGTAATATCCGCGAGCCAGACCTTGGCCACCAAGATAAAGTTCCCCGGTGATCCCCTGAGGAACCAGATCTCCTCTTGAGTCAAGGATGTAAGCTTGGGTATTGTCTATGGGTCGGCCAATGGTTGGTGTTTGTGTTGCGCCTTTTTCTATCAAAACGGCCGTCGAGTATGTTGTGTCCTCTGATGGCCCGTAAAGATTCATTACCTGTTTGATACCGTTGAGCTTGTATGCGTATTGAACCAACGAATTTTGTAACGGTTCACCAGCGAGATTAACTGCACAAACGCGCTCACCGATCACCCCCAACTTGAGCAACTCATTCATTACTGAAGGAACAGTATTGACCAGCGTTACTTCATCGGCTGCTGGCAACTTGTCGAGTGCAAGAGCGTTCTTGGCCAAAATAACGGTGCCGCCGCTGGCAAGTGGAACAAAAATTTCAAATATTGATAAATCAAAACAAATTGAGGTGGAAGCCAAAACGCCCGATAGCTGTTCTACGCTAAAGTTGTTTTTTGCCCAATGAATAAAAGCAGACACGCTGTGATGTGTTATCGCAACACCTTTGGGGCGCCCTGTAGAGCCAGAGGTATAAAGAATGTAGGCCAAGTTATACGTGTCTACATGTACATTGAGATTATCTTGCACTTGCACCAATGCATCATTGGGTTCGCAAACGTCAATGTCTTCAACATTGACGCAATTGGCAGATGCCACTAACTTTGAAGTCAACACATTTAGGCTATGTTCAGTCAACAGTATCTTGGGGCATGCATCTTCAATCATTGCATTCAACCGCTCAAGAGGATAGTCAGGATCAAGAGGCAAATATGCACCGCCCGCTTTGAGTACCGCCAGAAGTGCAGTAACCATAGTGCTGGAACGCTTAGTGACTACACCGACAACGACATCCGGGCCAACACCATTTGATTGCAGGTAGCGAGCAAGGCGATTGGCTTTGTTGTTAAGCTCGTTGTAAGTTAGTCGTTGTTCACCATCAATTAGTGCTGTCTCGTTGGGTGTACGTGCAGTCTGTTCTTCCATAAACTCGTGAATACAGACATTAGGATAGTCGACGACTGAACTGTTCCACTGTGTTGTAAGCTGTTGTCGCGCCTCATTAGACAATATTTCAAGTCTTGAGATTGGCGTTTCAGGTGCCGATATTGCGTGTTGTAGCAACTGCGTGAGCTGAGATACCATTCCTCTTACCACTGAAGCATCAACGCGATCAGGTTTGTATTCCCAATGACCTGATATGTCATTGTCACCTTCTTGAATTGTAAGCGTAAGATCGAACTTGGCCTGCCGCGCCTCCAATGTTAATGGCTTGACACAAAGGTCAGGCAAGCTCACCCCACTGACTTGGTTATTTACCACTAACATCACTTGGAATAACGGTGTACTCTGACTTGCATGGTGTCGCTCTGCTTGTAACTGAACAACCATCTCAAACGGGACATCACCATGAGCCTGGCCTTCCAGAGTTAGTTCACGCGCTTGCTCAAGCAACGTAATAAAACTCGGATCACCTGAGAGATCACCACGCAATACCAGTGTATTTGCAAAGAAACCAATTAACGGCTCCAGATCGTGATGACGTCGTCCTGCTATCGGTGTTCCAATGAGAACATCATTCAGACCGGTATGGCGATGCAGCAGTATCTGTAAGCCTGCCAACAGCGTCATAAATGTGCTCACGCCCTGTTCTTGATTAAATTGCTTAAACGCCTCGCACAATTCAGGAGTAAAGCAGAGCTTCTCAGTCGCTGCACCCGATACTGGGTCAGGTAGAAGTTTGGCCGTTGAATTAAACTCTAATACTGGTAATGGCCCTTGAAGTTGCTTTTGCCAGTAATAGAGGTGTTCTTTCAACTTGTCTCCGTTTAGCTGTTCACGTTGCCATTGCGCAAAATCAGCGTATTGAATAGGCAAGTCCATTAATGGAGAGGGTTGATTATCACAAAAAGCAACATACAGACTGGATAACTCACGGATCAGTATTTCTGCTGACCATCCGTCGAACGCTATATGATGTATAGTTAAAAGCAGAATATGTACATCATCATCCAAGCACAACAACTTACCCCGCAACAAAGGACCAGCACCAAGATCAAAAGGCTGCCACACCTGCTCTTCCAACAAATGCATCACCTCACTGCGACTCACTCCCGTACCGCCCAGATCACTTATTTCCAGGTTCCACTCAACTGTTGGCGAAACCCGTTGTAATGCTTGACCGCCAATACTACTAAAGGTCGTTCTCAATACTTCGTGACGATCTATAATCGAGCTGATACAAGTCTCCAGTACTTCAACATTAAGTCGACCTGACAACTCTACGGCGATTGGAATGTTGTAAGTTACGGTGCCCGGCTCAAGTTGGTCCAGAAACAATAATCTTTGTTGTGAAAACGACAGGGGCAGCGGTAAGTCACGCGGCAGGCTCGGAATAGGTTCCACTGGATGCACTGCCTCAGTGTCCTGTTTAAGGTTGTCAATATGCTCCGATAACTCCGCCACCGTGGGTGCGTTAAACATATCAGCCAACGGCATTTCTACTTGAAATTTTTCGTTGATGCACATGCCTACGCGAACGGCGATCAGTGAATGGCCACCTAACCCAAAAAAATTTTCGTGAATACCAACGTTATTAAGACCGAGTGTTGAGGTCCAGATTTCTGCAACAGCTTCTTCGGTGGATGTTCTGGGGAGACTGTCGCTTGATAGTGTAGCATTGCCATTCCATTGTGGTTCAGGTAACGCTCTGTGGTCGACTTTACCGTTTGCAGTTAGGGGCATTTTATCCAGTAAGACAAATAATGAGGGCAACATATAATGTGGTAACTGGTGCTTGAGGTGTGCTCGCAGCTGTGTGCTGTTAGGCGATGTATTTTTTACCGCAACATAATAAGCAACGATGGATGGTCCATTCGGAGCGTCTTCCCTAAGCACTACGGCGATATCGTCAATGGCTGGATGAGACAACATGGCCCACTCTATCTCGCTCAATTCTATGCGGAATCCACGTAGTTTTATCTGGCGATCAATTCGTCCAAGAAACTCAATCTCACCATTTTCCAGAAATCTTGCTAAATCACCGCTGCGATAGAGTCGTGCGCCAGGTTCTTGTGAAAACGGGTCAGGCACAAAGTGTTCTGCTGTTAGAGACGGGCGTCCCAGGTACCCACGCGCCAAGCCTATACCACTAATGCAAAGTTCCCCTGGTAATCCCAAAGGCACTAGCTGCATATTGGGATCCACTATGTAGGTTTTAGTGTTGGCTATTGGTCGCCCAATTGAGGGAATTTGCGGTTGTCCTTTTGAATTCACCTCACACGCGGTAGTTACGACGCTGTTTTCAGTTGGCCCATAGTGGTTAAACAACGTTGTCGCGTGTTCTTTTTTGGGCCGACACAGCAACTTGTCTCCTCCCGTTAGCAGAGCTCTGAGGGTAAACTCCTTTGGCCAACTCTCGTTCAAAACTGCGGTAGCCATTGGAGTTGGCATAAAACAAATGGTAACTTTGTGCGCATTGAGCCACCCCAGTAGCCGTTGAGGCGAATTGCGCTCCTCTTGGGAAGGGATACAAATGCATGCACCAGCAGCGAGATAGGGCCAGCATTCCCAGACTGAAGCATCGAATCCCGGTCCTGCTAGCATAGTCGCTTTATCATCAGCCGATAATTTATAAGTCGTCTGATGCCAGGTAATGAGATTCATCAGACCGACGTGCGTCGTCCCAACGGCTTTTGGTTCACCGCTTGAACCCGATGTATAGGTGATATAAGCAAGTTGTGCTGGATACACCTGGCACTCAGGTTCTTGCTCACTATGGTGCATAATCTGTGACCAATCTGTATCGAGACTAATCACTCGTACATTGGAGTGATCAAAGCGACCAGCTTCTGCTCTGGTTGTCAGCACGACCTTGACCCGCGAATCGGCAAGCATAAAGTCTATTCGTTGTTGCGGATAGTCAGGGTCTAGCGCGACATAAGCCGAGCCTGACTTGAAACAGGCTAATACTGCAATCATGGATTCTGCACTACGCGGTAAACATAGTGCTATTCTCTGTTCACTAACGACGCCCAAAGTAATCAGATAATGTGCAAGGCGATTCGCATCGTTATTAAGTCGTTGATAACTAATCTGTCGATTTTTGTCTGACACTGCCAAAGCCTGAGGATGTCGATGTGCTTGTTTTTCAAATAGTTGGTGTGCACCAATGGCTCCGTCAGGGAGTTTTGATTGGGTATTGTTATAACTTCGCAAACGTTGGCCGTCATGCTCGTCAAACAGTTTGAGATCACTGAGATTGATATGAGGTTGAGAGACAACAGCCTGTAATATGTGCAGATATCGCTTCCACATTAACTCTATGGTGGAGGCATAAAAAAGATCTGCATTGTATTCAAACTGAACAGGAATCGCTGCTGAGACTTCTCGAATTGATTGCCCTGACAATTGTTCCGCAAGAGGCAACACGATAATGGTAAAATCATACTTCGAAGAGCGATTGTGGGTTTCAATCACGCTCATTTCTAATTCGGGAAGCGATAATTCTTTGGTCGGAGCATCCATAAAGGCAAACATGCCTTGAAATAGAGGGGAATGGCCCCGATTATCCTCGGGTTTCAGCGCTTCGACGACTTTATCTAGGGGCACGTCTTGGTTCGAATAGGCACCGAGACATACATTTCTCACCCTTTTGAGTAACTCAATAAATGACGGTGAACCCGTCAGGTCCGTTCTAAGGACAACCGTGTTAACCATCATCCCAAGGAGATCCTCAAAGGCCTCCGATCTGCGGTTAGCGATCCCGGTACCTAGGCTGATATCTACCTGCCCGGTATACTGATGAAGCAAAGCGTTAAAACCTGTAAGCATGGTCATAAACAGCGTTACGCCTTGTTTCCTGCTAAACCCACGCAGTTGTTCAGAAAGGTCGGCCGGAATGGAAAACTCTATAAGCTCTCCACGGTCACTAGCTGAAGATTGACGAGGCTCATCAGTAATTAAGTTAAGTGCAGGATCTGCCCCTTTGAGCTGTTGCCGCCAATAATCAAGTTGATTCTCTAGGTGCTCAGACTGTAACCAATTGCGCTGCCAATAAGCGAAGTCTGCAAATTGCAATTCGGGCTCTTTTAAAGGAGAAGGTTTTCCTTGAGAAAAAGCCTGGTACAAAGATAAGAATTCACGAATTAGGACCCCTTGAGTCCAGCCATCATGGGTGAGGTGGTGCTCTTTCAGTATCACGATATGGTCATCAGCGGCCATACGCAATGTAGTGAGCTTTAGCATAGGTCCATGCTCAATATCGAACTGCTGTTGTCCTTCTTGCTGAATTATCCATTGTGCTTCATGTTGATTATTTTCTACTTGGCTTAAGTCAACAACTGGAATTATCACCTTGTAAGGTTGCCCGATACGTTGCACAGGTCTGCCGTCAACCAATGGGAACTGGGTACGCAGAATTTCATGCCTGCGAACCAATTCTGTAAAGGTTGTTTCCAGCACGTCATGTTCCAAAGCACCTTGGAAACGAATCGCCCTAATAATTAAGTAAGCTGTGTTTCCAGGATCAAGCTTGTTCAAGAACCAAATGCGTTCTTGTGGAAATGAGAGCGGTAAATCACTGTCTCTCGAAACTGGTTCAACATTGAAACCATCAATGCCGTTGTTATGCCAAGCTGCTTTTTCAACATGACGGGCAAAGTCAGCTAATGTCGGTTTTTCAAAAAGTAGATATAGTGGTAGATCGCTACCGAAGGTATGACGCAAACGATTAATGACCTGCGTCGCTAATAATGAATGACCACCTAGCTCAAAAAAGTTGTCTGCAGGGCCGAAGTTATGATGACCGAGTACTTCCTCCCAAACCCCTGCAACTAATTCTTCTGCGGGACTGAGAGTTTTGGACGATGCCCCAAGGCCACATGGGGCGTCTTTAGCTAACAACGACAATTGACGCCGATCAGTCTTGCCGTTTGGGGTTAGAGGCAGTTGCTCTATCGCTAAAATCGCAGTTGGTACCATGTACTCTGGCAACTGTTCGCGCATATAGGTACGCAGCGTATCTTGGAATCCGGGTTTCGCTTCTAACGCTGATACTACGAATGCTACCAAGCGTTTTCCGGTTCCAGTGTTCGATACCACAGTTGCGGCCTCAATTACATCTCCGTGTGTTGCAAGAACAGACTCTATTTCCTCAAGTTCAATTCGGTAACCTCGCAACTTAATTTGTTCATCCAACCGCCCTAGAAACTGGATTGAACCATCACTTAGAAAGCGCACATAATCCCCGGTTCGGTAAAGTCGTTCGCAATGATCTTCTGAAAACGGGTTGGGCAAAAAATGGTTGGCTGTCAGTACTGGATGCGAAAAGTATCCAGTGGCAAGGCCTGGACCGCCGATATAAAGTTCGCCAGGAACACCCGCGGCTACCGGCGTCATCTGTTTATCCAGAATGTATACCCGGCTGTTTGCAGTAGGTCGTCCAATGGGCACCGAATCACCAACTAGATGGTCAAGTTCATCCCTGTCCCAGACCCTATATATTGTTGTGTTAACAGACGCTTCTGTCGGGCCGTATCCGTTATAAACTCTGCAGTCTTCTCCTACTGCATCAAAGATTTTTTCGACCAGACTTCTATGAAGCGCTTCGCCACCTAAATGAACTGTTTTAAGGGTTTCGAGACCACCGTCTAGTAGCAGTACATCACGAACAAATGACGGTGTTGTGTGCACAGTATTGATGCCGTTTCGCCTGATAAAGTCCCTGTAGAAGGAAACACCGGTCGCTTCTTTCCTGTCAGAGAAATAAAGCGTTCCTCCAAATAATAAGGTGGTTAGAAGTTCGTATACCCCGAAATCAAAGCAGTAAGATAGATTTTGTAAAACGCGAGTCTGTTCCCCCAAAATTAAGTAGTCCCGACTCCAAAGCAAAAGAGGGATCAAATTTTGATTGCTTATTGGTACACCTTTAGGCTTACCCGTCGAACCAGACGTATAAATAACGTAGACAAGGCTTTGTGGGTCCGAATGTTGTTTTAACGGCAATAAGTCATCATGTCTTTCATGGTAATCAGATAAGCAGTGGACTTTGACTTTGCCAATGCTTATCGACACATTTTTTGTAGGTTGATCGAGCAAAATCACATGCCTGATAGATGGAGTTAACTCAACAATCTGTTTTATTAAGTCCAAATGATTCGTTTGTGTAATCAGCACTTCCAGATTGCAATCACGAGCAATCATGCCAATTCTCTCAATCGGAAACTTGCTATCAATCGGAACAAAAGCGTGTCCAGATTTAAGAATACCCAAGATACCGCTCAACAGTTGTGAGCCGGGCTCGACCATTAATCCAATAAGTCTGTGTTCTGATGACATCATTGTCCCCCGCACTTTTTCTGAGAGAGTTGTTCTACAGCTACCATTCTTAATTCGCAGGTATAACGTTTGTTTGCAGCGTCCGGCAGCCAACAGTCTTCTATCCCGGGAAGCATCTCAGTTAGCGTAAATGAAGCATCGGCTTGTCCTTGATCACTCACCGCTCGCCTGACCAATTTGGAGAAAATCTCAATGTATACAGGACTAGTGAAATCGATAAAAACAGGCTTGAATTCACCAGAAAATTTAACGAAAACAAAGCGCGGTAACTTTTTCTCCAGGACCCATTTCCGAGCTTGCGAATATCTTTCGGCTTCTTCTTTGTTGAAGGCAAAGACAGCCTCTTTAACCTCAAAACGCCAAGATTCCCGGGATACCACTAACTTGTCGATGGTAATTCTGGGCGTATGTCCAGGGGCATCACAAATTTTGAACTGTCCGGCTGTCACGACCTCGATTAGTTGCCCCAGTCCAGTCATCAAGCCTAAAGTTACCTGTTTGTCCCTTGTATGTAGCTTCAATTCCCCATCGCATTGTTCTACAACCAATTCACCAATCGGAATACGTTTTGTTTCATCTATTTGTGACGGGCCACTGTGCAGAGCAAGATAATAGTCCTGAGGTGAAGTAAGTGCAGGAAACAGACGAGTCAAATCTCCCCAGCTTCCCTTCGGTACGATAAAGTGGACCCGTGGTTCGGAGAAGTCGGCTTCCACTGCTTTAAACAGATCCTCTGGTGTGGGGTGCTGTTCAAAGAACAAGGGACATGACAAGGTATTGATACCTGCATGTAATTCTCCTAATACAGCTTGGTATTCTTTTCGGTTAAAAGCATCGATATCCTTCGCCGAAAACATTAAATCTGGACTGTGGTAGCGCGGAAGGCTGGTTGGTCGCTCTGGGGTAGAAAACTCTTTGAAAATTGAGCGTTTCAATTCACCTGAACAATAATTGAGTCTGTTGGTATTCGATGATAAATCTAGAATCTTTGCCCAACGTTTTTGAAACTGTGCCTGTGCAGCAGAAGCCACTTCATCACGACGTTCAAAAAAATAGGGTTGAATACGCGCCCAAAGTTGAACAAAGTCAACACGCGAAGAACCTGTTGATTCAGTTAGTGAAGTGTAATGCTTGCGGATAATTTTTTCGTATGTATACCAAATGGCAAAGCTAAGCCAGCGCGCACTGTCAAGAACCAGATTCAATGCTGGTCCTATATCTGCGAGTATTTCTGGACCAACCTCTAGGTCCGTATCGCGGACACAGTCTTCATATACCAGGGTTCTACCAGCGTATGTTCCCCCGGCAGATCGTGTCGCTGTATGACCGGTCAAGCGGTTAAATGTGGCTTCGAGATCACGAAGACTTCTACTAACCTCATCGGGATCACCCACAGAAGCTTTTACCCGATCAAAGGCCTCCTGCATTTCTTCTAAAGCGGCTTTCAACGGTAACTGAATCTGCGTGTCATCTATTTTTTGTATTGTCTTGTGTAACGCAATCTCAGGTCTCAATTCCCGTGAAAGTTCAAACTTCCACCAAATGACCTCTTTAGATTTTAGGTCGTCAAGCAATGTGAATACTTCAGTCGCGCTATGGAGGTCTACATGTGGATCTTGCACTAAGACATTGGCAATATCATTCGCCAAACGCTCTCCATCGCACAAAGCCAAGACTTCCTGCTCAATAGCCTTAAGCGTAATCGAGGTGCCATACGGGAAATGCATTTTTCCCTCACATTCATAAACTGTGCAATTGCGACGGGGGGCAACCCAAGGCAAAACCTCTTGCCGGTATTGATAACTTTCAACCAACGCATCAATACACCAAGACTCAAAGTAGAGGTTTCTTTTGCTAATTAAAAAACTCCCACAGTGTGCTCGAAGCGCAGGTCCGGTTGAGACGAAGTTGGCCCAACCTACCGGCCCAAAGAAACCGATTGTATCGTTCTTAGCACAATATCTTTGTATGTAGTTCGCGACGAGTTGTTCGTGTTGGCGATATTTTGATCCTCTATGTACACCGGGCTTCTTACGCAGTAATGCATCGATACCGGTTTTCATCGCCTTGCGATTTTGCCACGTTACTGCCTCGCGGAAGTCTTTACGTTCAGCGAAGTTTCTGAGGCTTTCTGAAACCTGCGCAGTTGCCTGGTCAAATTCCTGTTTGAAATACGTGCCTGCACAATTGAAAGCCTCTAAAGATTTCAGCCATTGCGAAGCGGCATTATGCACCTCTTCATGAGTACTCAAAGTGTTAACAAATGTTCTATTTTTTAATACTTTAAATGCTTTTCGTGCAGACGGGCGAGCATGCCCCTCTTCTATCATGGCCTGTTGTATTAACTTAATCGCTACTTGGCGATTTGCTTCTTCGTTTTGTTGCTTTTTGTTAAGTTCGTCAGCCGAACGCGCACATGCTGCGGCACCAAGCTCCAACAGCATGTCTACGGGGAAGCCCGTACCTCGAAGCGCAGCCCAGCGCCACAGAGACCAACGACCATCGGGTAAATCCACTTTGTGTGAAGTGTCGTCGGGTAACTCTGGATTAGCCGGAACAATGAGCTTGGAGTCGTCGAAGGCTAGTATTTCCACTTATCGCCCTCATTTCGAAGAGTTTTCAAAGGTCTACGGATAGACTCCAGAGCAATACCACTGCGCATGGCCAATAACACACCGGCAGCTTCTAAATAGTTTTCCACTTCAATGAGGTTATCCATTTGCATAACCTCATGATCGATATTTAATATCGTCTTATTTTCCTTTACTGCTACTACGGGTATATTGCGTTCACGCGCACAAATTGCGGGAATTCCCCCTAAGCAGGACGCAGGAGTAACTACCGCAGACAGGTTGTTAATATTGATTACGTCAGCAATGTTGGTGTCTGCGGATTGAGTCAGCTGTGGAGCGTTTTTCAAGCCAACTAAAATACAAGCCAAACCACTTTCGGAAGCAAACTCCCCTGCTGAACGTGCGTCGACAACAGGGTGCCTTAAATCAAGTTGCTTTATGTTAAGTAACGGAGCATGGGCCGAGGGTAAATTAAAATGGTTGGTGATCAGATACGAAATAATCGCTTCTACGCCGCCTATTGGGTTGGGGTATTGACCGTCGAAATGCTTAGCATAGTCGTGTAGGGGAAGGTCGCTGATATTGGTCGTAACGGCAATGGCATTAACGCCTCTTTTCACCAATTTTTCACATGCACTTAGCAAAACTGACGGATTGTCTACAGTGCCCACAAACCCTTTTGAACCGTTCTCCTGACAACGTCCGCCAATTTTTTCCTCTGTTACGACGACATCAGTGATATTGACTCCGTGAACCGCCCTCACTGTGTTGACGATATTAAAGATCGTATTCACGCTGCGTTCATCGGTCTTTTCAACGATAAGCCCTATCCGGTTTGCACGGGGTATAAATAAATCGGTAGCACCACTACAAAATCTGTCTATTGAATAGCCGTCGGTATACAGTATGTTGCGGTTTTGCAGGTTAACGAAATTGGATGCATTAACCGTGTTTGGGTTAGTAATGAGGTAATCAGTTGTCTCAGCCAATAGATTTGCTGCCGGCGCTGCGTCTCCAGCAAAACCGCCGATACTGCAACCTATTCCGGTTGGAATAATGTTTAGCACAGCGTTCTTTCCAGGGTATATTGGCCGTTGAGAAGGTAAATTCCTCTGTTCGTTGAAATCCTCGTATGTTGTAACCTCTACAATTAGTTCTTCTGTGGTTGATTGTGCCACATACCAACGCAGTACCTTGCCAGGAGAAACTTGGCGCACTAGTTCAGCTAACGAGCCATAGGAGAGAGCTTCTTGTTTCTTAAGTTTAATTTGACTATTTCTGAACATTTATATTCAACCTTTTAATCAAACAAGCCAACTTTTCGGCCTCATCATTAAGTTGCGCGAATGTCCAGGAAGCATCTCCATGAACAGCTGCAACATTGTCGGGATTTGTCGCCAACTGTTGACTAAACAACGCTTCAACAGTGGTGTCGTTAGAATAGTTCTCCGTTCCCCTACTCCATTGATTTAGGATTTTCCGCCCCTCAGCTTCTGAATGCATAGGTAGTTGGGAGATGGGCTTATGGGGAGCGTCGACAACACTATTCAGGAGTTCGCGGTAGTGTTCAGCCATAAGCTGTATGTCATCAGCATCAAAGAGATCCGAGTTGTACTGCAGTGAACACAACAGCCCGTCCTCAGCTTCAAGCACTTCTAGCTCGAGGTCGTTACGCGCAAATCTGCGTTCCACTGGAATCAGGCTTACGCCAAACTGTCCCAGTTGTCTGTGAGCTGTGTCCTCAAGGTGTATCATTGAGTTGGCAACTCCAAACGTTGGTTTTTGTAATAGGAACGAAACCTGGAAAACGGGAGAGCGACTGAGGTCTCTGGATGTTTCGAGCTTTTGTGCAATCAAATGTGATGGATAGGCCTGATGTGACAAAGCGTCAATAACTGTTCGACGGTTTTGAACAAGTAGTTGTCTAAATGAACTTGCTTCATTAATGCTACATCGTATGGCAAGCATATTAAAAAAACAGCCAACAACACTTTCAAACTCTCTATTAGACCTTCCCTGTACAGGAGAACCAACGACAATGTCTGACTCTCCCGTATAGCGATGTAAAAGCACATAAAACGTGCTCAGCAGCACTACATAAAGGGTTGTGTTATTTGATGCTGCAAGATCTCTGAGGTCTTCTGCAAATTTGGCGTCTACGTCAAATCGAACCTCTCTCCCATCAAAGCGCTGTACGGGAGGTCTTCGGTTAGCCATTGGGAACTCAAGCTTCTTGATACCTGCCAGTTGCTCATTCCAATAATTCCAATGGTCGTTCGTGTCGGCACCGTCAAATGCACTTAATTGCCATTTTACGAATCCAGCATAATCAGACGAAAGTGGCTTAAGTGCTGCTTCGCTACTTTGAGCTGCATGGGATTGATAAAATGTGAGTACCTCTTCTAACATTAGCCACATTGAGCGTCCGTCAACAACCAGATGATGAGCAACCATCAGCAGGATGTCCCCGCCTTTACTGTCAGAATCGGTCAACAACGCTGCTCGAAATAGCGGACCGCAGCTTAAATCAAAAGTGCGATATGCAAACTCGCTTAAAGTTTTGTCGATGAAACTCCCTTCCATCTCCAATTCTTCAAAGGCAACTTCCTGTTCACTCTTTATCACCTGTCGAGGTTCATCGGTGTCACTGGTGAAAATTGTACGTAAAGCACTATGTCTGTTGATGAGGTCCTGTAATGCTCTACGCAGTAAGGACCTGTCCAGTGTGCTATTTATGTGTATTGCAAGCGGAACATTGTAGGCAGCACTATTGACTGCTAATTGTTGAGTCAGCCAAAGTGACTGCTGCATGTACGACAGCTTGAATTCTTTTTTTGCACACTGTAACGGTTCTGCCATCGAATCATCATTGTTGGGCGTCGCCATTTGACGAAGCGCTTCACTCGCCAGATCTGTGATAGAGCTACCTTCAAATAATCGAGACAAAGACACTGAAACCTGCAGTTCTTTTTCTATCGCATTTTTGAGACTCATCCCATTCAATGAATCCAGACCCAAGGAAGAAAGTGGCTGGTCCTTGTCCAAGCTGTCAGAAGGAACGTTGAGATAATGGGCTACCTGTTCTAGCAAGTATATTTCCAGAGGTGCTTGCCGAGCAGCTTCAGGAATCGATAGCAGGGTTTTTAAAATAAAACTCAATTGCTTAGCAGGTTTACTTATATCGCTTACACGTTCATCTCTGGCAACTTCATGGAGGTGTCCTGCAATAAATGCAGATTTGGTAGCTTGCCGCTGTATTTTCCCGCTTGACGTTTTAGCAATTGTTCCTTTTCTTGTTAACACTACTGCATGGGTTTGCAATTCATGTTGCTGTGAAATTGCTTGCCTGACCAATTGAATAATATGTTGAAAATCTAGCCCTCTTTGCTTTTCTACTTCTTGCACAATGACTAACTTCTCTTCGTCTTCAACGTCGATGGAAAAGGCAGCCGAGCCCCCCGAGCGCAATGCAGGGTGCACTTTTTCAACGGTCTGTTCTATATCCTGTGGGTAATGATTGACACCTCGGATGATGAGCATGTCCTTCAGGCGTCCGGTGACATACAACTGTCCGTTAAGTAAAAAACCGAGATCGCCTGTTCGTAAAAAAGGTCCTTCACCCTCGATGTAATTGTCAAACACCTCTTTACTATTCTCGGATAAGTTCCAGTAGCCGCCAGCAATACTGGGACTGGATACACAGATTTCGCCAATTACGTTTGTCGGACAGGTATCATTGGTATCAGGTGCAACAATTTTAAGTTTTTGACCGTCAAGCACACTTCCGGAACTTACCAGACTGATCGCGTCATGTTCTTTAGAAGAGACCTCAGTAACCTGGTGTTGCATCAGCTTAGACTTACTGAAGTTTCCAACGATTGGGCCTGTGTTGATACTTCCAGAGACCATTAACGTTGCTTCTGCCAATCCGTAGCAGGGGTAGAATGAACTCTTTTTAAATCCACTCGGCGCAAAAGCGGTCGAAAACTCCTCAATAGTTTTTGCTCTGATTGGCTCAGCTCCATTAAAAGCAAGACGCCAATGGTCTAGAGAAAAGGCATTTCGTTGATCAGCGGGAATATGATCAAGACACATCCGATATGCGAAATCGGGGGCACCACTGTGAGTAGCACCGTGACGACTTATTGCCTGTAGCCAAATACGGGGGCTTTTCAAAAAGGACGCCGGTGACATCAATATTGCGGGGATCCCCGCATAAAGGGGCTGAAGTAAACCTACCATGAAACCCATATCGTGGAATGTGGGTAACCAAGACACATATTTATCGCTGTCACAATGTTGACCAGCGAGATGCACCAAGCGTGCATTGTGCATCATGTTGGCATGTGTGATTTTCACACCCTTGGGCGTTCCCGTAGATCCTGAAGTGTACTGTAAAAACGCGAGGGAACCCGCCTTTACAGGTTGCACAGACCAGGATGGTAAATCGTCTTGAATGCTGTCAGTCACCAAGCAATCAACAGCCATTAATTCGGGTTGCTTCTCCCCGGCAATTTGTATGCTGTGTAGTATCTTACTGGTAGTGAGAATTGACCGCACATCAGCATCACCAATCACAGCACTAAGACGTTTAATATTTCTATTCATTCGTGGTGGATTCATCGGAACAGCCACCACTTTTGCATACTGACAGCCAAGAAAAGCTGCATGAAAATCTAACCCAGGCCCGTATAACAATAATGCCCTTTGGCCCTGCATTTTTCGTTCACTGAGATGATAAGCGATGGCTAGCGCTCGTTCATGTAACCCTTGATACGTTAATGATTCCTCAACTTCACCGGATTCATTCAGAAACACGTAAGCAGTCTCTTCAGACTGGCACCGCACACGGTATTGAAGAAGGTCAACCAAAGTAAGAAGAGGGTTCTTCCCTTCGAAAGGCCTTTTGTTTTTTTCAGGAGCTGACACAGGCATTTAACTCCTCTGTTTTAATCTAGTTAAGAGGTGCACACAAGCGGCCTTCTTCCAATTTGATCACACGGTCAGCTGCACTGAAGTAGCGATCATCATGACTTATCACTACTACTGTCTTTCCCCTGCTTTTGAGTTCGGGAAGCAACTTACTGTAGAACACCTCTCTAAAAGCTGGGTCCTGGTCTGCCGCCCACTCGTCAAACAAGTAAATAGACCTGTCTTCAAGATATGCCGTTAGCAATGCAAGACGCTTGCGTTGCCCCTGAGACAGTTCAGTGCTGGACAATGCGCCCTCGCGGATACTGACCTTGTCTCGTAATTGAAGTATTCCCAGATACTCTTGGATACGCTCCTTTGAGCTGACAGAATCAATACCCAATAATTGGTCAAACAAATGAAAATCAAAAAATATTGCTGAGAAGTGTTGACGATAAGAGAGCCGGTTATCATCTCCAATGACCTCATTGTCGAGCCTGATCTGGCCCGTTTCAGGGGGATAAAGTCCGGTTAATAATTTTATAAAGGTTGTTTTACCCGCACCATTTCCACCTGTAACAAAAACAATCTCTCCAGGACTAAGCTGCAAGGTAATGGGGCCCACAGCGAAACCAGACTTGTCATCCTTTGATGGGTAACGGAAAAATACCCTATCCACTTCAAGCCGTTGCCAATTGGCGTTTTGTGTTCCTTTGCGCATCTGCTCTGTTGGCTCTTCTGCCAACGATAAACCGAGTTTTTCAAAGTTTTGTAACGCTATGTTGGCGCGACCAAAGGCGGGAAATGCATTTACGATAACCTCAAGTGACCCCATCATATACAGAGCAGCAAGTACGCTACCTGCAATGACTTCCGTGTCTATGTCGAGCATTCCGCCAAACTTGAATATGGGTAAACCAATAAATAAAAACAACAACACCTGCCCAAAACTTGAAGCAGCCGCATATGTCGTCATTCCTGCAGAGGTGTGATATCTGACATTCTCAGCAGATGTTGCGAGTACATCATTTGTAAAACAGTCAGCGCGTCGTTGATGAAGTTTCAACTCTTTTATACCATCCGTGAGTTCCTTAAAATGCTTGAACAGATCGTTTTGTAATTCGCGAGCTACACGGAAACTATGATTGGCTTTTGCCATCAGCACTAAATAAATGATAACTCCAACAGCAATGGCCAATAGCATAAGAAGTAACAAGGGCATGGATAGGTACCCCACGTATGCAATACAACCGAGCAGTACTGAAAGGTGGATAGTGACAACAGGAATATTGATAACACCGTTAGAAATTACGGTTACGTCATCACTCAGAGCAACAAACAACTTATGACTCCCTACCTCTTCTAAATGTCGCAGAGGTGCAGCCATAATTCGCTGACTCAATCGCATACGCAACTCAAATGCTATACGCTGGCTCAACTTAAACAGTAGCGTCGCAGAAAACAGCCGAAAAACTGGCACCAAAACACACATGGCGACATAGAAGACGATAATATCTGAGGCAGTTAAATCTGGGCTGTTCAACGTCCAATTAATCAACGCAATAAGTGCAGCCCCACCTAAACCCGCTAAAAGGCCAGCAACCACAGAGATGGCAAGCAAAAACGAAGCGTTCTTGGTAACAAGCTGCACGATGTTCATTTCGCAAAAATCCCTCTTCTAAGAACTCGATTTATGGTGAACTAATTGCCCAAACTCAACCTGGAGTACAATCACTGTAACATTTGCCCAGAGAGCAAAGAGTATTTTTTATTCCATACCTACCCCTGACGAAAATCTATACACCTTCGAGAGACATGTCAACCTTTGAAAATATTCAAATATTTAATTTAATTCTTTGATCTATTGAGAAGAAGTTGGTGCTTGTTCTTATTGAACCAGCACCTTTAACAGGTATTTTATCGTGGTTGCATGCCCTGTTTGTGTAAGGTTAAGGGTATTTTATCGTGGGATACATTGTACATAGTCAAAACTACGCGAATTAAAATAGGTTAAATTTTCATGAACTTTTAATTAACTTTTTAAAATGCAAACTTTTTCGGCTACAGCTCACATTCACTACTAAGACGGCGGATTATGCGGCTACCGCTATGTCGGGATAATACACGTGCTATGGTACATGCAACTGGACATTAGCTTTAACTGGCGTTGTTGCCTAAATGATTGAACTATTTTCCATTTCGCTGATCAGATCGCCAAATTGGTATTTGGATAAGTGCAGTGGGCAAAGCAAAGAGTAAGATAACGAACTGGTCATCGTACAATAAGGCGTTAGTTAATCGAGGCTCGATAACCTTTTGGATAGATGACAAAGCGACAGATGCTTGGTTTTGCACCGAGCGGCATGGCGGTAAAGGGCGCAGTAATATTTTTTCAGATATAGCTATCGAGACAGCCTTAACGGTTAAAGGCGTGTTCAGCTTATTGCTCAGAGCAACCGAAGGGTTTCTAAACTCGGTGTTTCAGTTGATGGGTATTGCGTGTGTATCCCCCGGTTACAGCTGTTTAAGCAAACGCGCACGTGTTGCCCAGATAAAATACAAGCGTGCAAGTCGAGGTGAAGTGGCACATGTGGTTATCGACTCAACTGGCATCAAAACCTTCGGCGAAGGCGAATGGCATGTGAAGAAACATGGTAAACAGCAACGACGGCGCTGGCGCAAGATGCACTTAGCGGTGGATGCAAACACACATGATGTGATTGCCGCTGAAGTGAGTTTGGATTCAGTCGGTGACAATCAAGCCTTACCGAGTTTACTCAATCCGCTTCGTCGGAAAATCAAACAGGTGAGTGCCGATGGGGCTTACGATACCAAAGCTTGTTACAGGTTAATCGCTAAAAAAGGCGCCAAAGCGACCATTCCACCGCGCAGTAACGCGGGGTATTGGGAAGATGAACATCCAAGGAATGAAGCGGTTGAAGCCTTAAAGTCGGATACCTTGACAGAGTGGAAAGAGCGGGAACACTATCATCAGCGTTCGCTGTCAGAAACGGCCATGTATCGCTATAAGCAATTGATAAGCCCCAAGCTAAGCTTCAAACACTACGATGCTCAAGTAGCAGAAATATTGGCAGGCGTAAAAGCCATGAACAAGGTCATAGACCTAGGTATGCCTGTTCGTCAGGCAACTGGATAACGGGCGAAAGGCTAGAGAAATAGAGGCGTTCAAAGAGTCATTTGATCAACAACGCCGCTTTAACTGCGTTGCAGGGCAAGATCACGAACATTTATTGACCAACTGATTTATCAAGAAATATTACAGCTGGACGAAATATAGTGACTGTGATCTCATACTCTCTTTTGCGGAGAGAGTCATGGGCACAGGTG
>Ga0066844_10000007_pt1 | contig 39708 bp, 72 predicted proteins | sample ETNtaG_17_FD_66664 | JGI IMG/M metagenome (GOLD analysis project Ga0066844, IMG submission 66664) | Marine microbial and viral communities from oxygen minimum zone, Eastern Pacific Ocean - ETNP201302PF82A | ecosystem: Environmental > Aquatic > Marine > Oceanic | place: Pacific Ocean: Eastern...
CATAAAGTAACTAATGACTCCGATGGCACAGGTATAGGTTCTTATGAATTCACCCATGCTCTTGTAAGTGGGGCAAATAGTAGGGTTGCTTTTATGTCAGCTAACCTTTCTGGTGCTACTGCCGGCAATCGTGGTGGAAAGTTAGATTTTAGAACCAAAGCAAATGGATCTAGTACTATTAATTCTCATATGACGATTGATGATACTGGTAAGATAACCACAAACGCTTCAGCTTTATCTACAGGTGATTTTGAAGTACTAGCTGAGACAACTGGAACGGCTTTTAAGGTTGATGTAAGTGCTAATACTTTAGCTTTATTTAAAGACACTGCCGATGTTAGGGGATTGGGTGTAAATACACTGACAGTGAACGGTGAATCCAATACGCCTATTATTGAATTTAATACGGATCGGGCTGACACAGACGGTTCACTTATAGGTTTATTGACATTTACTTATGACCCTTACACAAACAAAAATTTAGGTGCGTACGGGGTGGCCTTAGATGGATCTACTGTGGGTAATAGAGGATCTAAATTCCAGGTATTTACAAAGAAAGATGCCTCCGCTTTAGCTTTGGTAAATTTTGAAATTAGAGAGTCAGGCAAAATAAACATGAACCCTAGTTTTTTATCCGGTGCTAATATTGAGGTAGGCGCTTCTGGTTCAGGTACTGCTGCTTTTTTTGATATAGTGGGCAAACAATGGATAATAGGATCAAAAGTAGTCAGGGCTGACACTGATTTGGCACTAGATCATTCTGGGGTTTTGACCCTAGCGGAAAGATCTACCACGCCAACAGCCATTGCTAGTTATGGTAAGGTGTACGCCAAATCTGATGATAAACTGTACTTCCAAGACGGTGCAGGGGCAGAACACGAAATAGCATTTGTATAAAATTTAAACAATAAACAGGAGTAATAAAAATGTCATTAATCACAATAGATTTAGATTCACTTACAGCCGGTGATAAATTAAAAGTACAAACAGGTATGTTTGGTTTAGTAGAAAGCGAAACTATTACACAACCATCAGAAGTTGATAACGCTTCTTTAAAAGCATATTTAGATAACTTGGTTGATGCAAGAACATATAACGAAGAGAAAAAGGTACATGACGGTGATTTTTCTTACATCAAACCAGTTTTAGGGTAAATTATGAGTGATACAATTAGAGTAAGTGGAAACGACCTGATTGTCCAAGCCACAGTAATAGATGGATCAGAAAACCCAGTTACGGCAGGGCAAACGGTTGAATTCGTTATATTCGATTACACTACTGGTCAATATTGGGATGGGGCGGCTTTTGCTTCTGGATCTCCAGTACTAAACGATTCTGGCGGTCATTCTGGTGACGGAGTTTATGAATATGCTCTTGTTGGTGGTTGGGATGGATCTACAACTTCATATCGAGTTAGACCTAGATTCACTGGTGTATTTGTTAGAGATCCTGGTTATGGTGTCGTAGAAAGTTTAAGTAATGCGACTAATGTTGCCGGATTAACTATTGTTGGTGGTGTTATAGATGCAAACTTAGTCAAAGTAAATGGATTAACAACTGCTGATGGGGTTTCATTTAACAAAACTCTTCAAAAAGTTAATGGAATGGCTGATGGTAGGCAAGCAAAAGACGTACCTTCAGATGGACACCTTACTACTTATGAAAGAGATAATGTCACTCCGCTTTCTATTGTAAAAATAACTGAAGCTGAGATTACAAGGGAGCTTTAATGAGCTTGCCCCCAGATGGAATAGTAACAGCTGCAGGAAACCCTGGGCGGTTCAATTCTATAGCTATAGATTCACTGGGAAACCCTCATATAGCTTACAGGAGGGAGGTTGGCAGCGCTCTTGAATATGCTTTTTGGGATGGGGCTGTTTGGGTTATTGAGGGCGTTAGTTTTGCGCCAGATGTTGGGAATCATGCTTCTCTTGCACTAGATAGTTTTGATGTACCTCATATATCATTTTATGATAATACTGATGATGAATTATTATACGCAATTAGAACAGGCGTTAATACTTGGGTTCAAGAGATTGTGGATACAGACGGGTTTGTGGGGGAGTATTCCACAATAGTTATTGATGGTTCCAACATTCCACATATTGGATATGTTGGGGTCAACAGTATACTTTATACAAGTAAGGTTGGCGGGGCATGGCTCCCTAATAAAGAGGTGGTTGAAGTTTTGAATGGTAGGTATTCATCCCTTGCTTTAGATCAAAATGATGCTTATAGGCCGCATGCAAGTTATGTGGATGTAAGCACTGATGAATTGAAATATGCAAAAAGAACGGGCGTTAATACTTGGGCTTTGGAAACTGTTGATACTGGCGCTGATTTCATTAATTCACGTATAGATATTGATAGTAATGGGGTTCCCCATATTTTGTATTTTGACTCTGATAATAAAGATTTAAAATATGCTGATAGAATCGGCGGTTCATGGAACGTTCAAACTATTGATAGTAACGGGGCAAATTTTCCGTTTTTAGGCTTTTCTCTTGATCAGTTCGACTTTTCTCAAATCACGTATCAATCAGACTTACTTGAACTAAAGTACACAAATAATGATGGCGGAGCATTCCCCCCAAACATCCAGACTCTTGATGATACTGCTGATGTTGGTAGGTTTAGCTCAGTTTTCATAGATGGTTTAACCGCTCACATAGCATATTATGATGACACTAATGATACTTTAAAGTATTTATCAATGCCGATCACTGATAATACTCCAGTGGCTTCACCACCAATTTCAGGTCCGACAATAAAAGAAAACCTTAATATGATTAATATAGGGTTAAATAGATCCGCTTCCCTTCCTATATTTATGAGCTTAAATGCTACTTTTGGCAGAATGGCTTTTCAAGAATCTGCAAGTGATTCTATTTTAGACCATACAGATGCCGCGATTAAACGCTTGGCTGAACAATTTCAATTTGATGTATTATGAGTGTAAATTTAAAAAGCCTATTAACCTCGATAATTAAGCAAGTTCAATATCTTGAGTTTGTTTTTAATGATATTGAAAACGGGACAACTTTAAATGCTGCTATTGGCATTCAGCTTGATGGTATTGGTGATTTAGTTGGGTTACCTAGATTTACCGACGATGATGATGCTTACAGGGCGGAAATAAGATTCCAGATTTCTTTGAATAACAGCTATGGAACACCTGAAGATATTATTGGTTTTTTGAAGCAACAAACAAACGCAACTTCAATTCAATATCAAGAGAGTTACCCGGCTAAAGTTGTTATTAATATCGAAGCTTTAATATCAGATATTCCAGGTGATATTTTAGCCCAAACAGAACGGATCGCACCGGCAGGCGTTCAAATTCAAATAACCCAATCAGAGCCCGGACAAATATTTTTCGGGTTTGATCCTGAAGGTGGGGTTCAACCACTTGTATCTGGATTTTCAGAACCCAATTATGTGCCTGATGCCGGGCTGGGTGGTCAATTATCAGAAAAATTTTCGTAGGAGCATAAAAATGGCTATTAAACCAACAACTATTGTGGAATGGGCCACAGCAAACCCACAAGACCCCACAAGTTTACAGGACGCTATTATTGAGCCTACTGCCGGTAAAAAGGCAAGTGGATTTTTAAGGCTTGAGAAGCCCTCTAGACAGGATTTTAATTGGGTTTTGAATCTAATTGGTTTATGGATTGATTATTTTGAGCAAACAACGGATGATAATCTTGCTAATATAGCTACAAATACTGGTGATATATCTACTAATGCCGGTAATATTGTAGCTGCAACGGCAGCGGCAGGGGCCGCTCAAGATGATATTGATGACCATATTGCAGACACAGCCGGCGCACATAATGACACCGCTATTACGAACACTTCAGGAGTTGTGGGCGCAAATGTTTCTTTGGCTTTGGATCAGGTAGATACGGATATTAATAATCATCTTTCTGATACTGTTGGAGCCCATGCAGATACAGCAATCAGCAATAGTTCAAGCGTAGTTGGCACTAATGTAAAACTAGCCCTTGATCAACTTGATAGCGATGTTGGTGTAAACACTGGCCTTATTGGTGGTAACAATACTCAAATAGGTACTAACGCCGGTAACATTGCAACTAACCAGACAAACATTAGTGCTAATAATACTCTTATTACAAGCCATATTGCAGACACAGCCGGCGCACATAATGACACCGCAATTGCAAATACTTCAAGTGTAGCCGGTGCTAATGTTCAACTGGCTTTGAATGCTTTGCTTGCTGCTATAAAAACGCCTTTAAGAGAGGATAAAGCGCCAGGGTCTATAAACTTTCCTTCCACAATCGCGGTCAATAGTTCTGGTGAAAGTGACACTTTCACTTTTACTGGTGCCGCTGTTTCAGATTCGGTTTTGGTGCAACTGCTAAATAGAAACTCCCTTGGGGTTAATGATAATGCTAAATGGTGCGTGTTTGATGGTATAATCACTGCGCCTAATACTATGAAAATCTTAGTCGGAAACCCTAATGGGGTAAGTACCGTTCCACCCGCTGATCTTGAAGATGCAAATTTTAGGATCACAGTTTTTCCCGCTTAAATAGCTTTTTATTCCCATGCTAGGAATGCGGTCAGAAATGGCCGTGTTTTTTTTAATCTTTTTTTATTATTATGTGGTAATATAATTAAATTTATTGTATTATATAAATATGAATAAGGAATTAACAAAAGGGGCAAAAATGACAAACGAAAAAGATGTATTATGGGATAATTTTAAAACTCCAGATTTAAGTTCTGATGAGCTTATGGATAACGGACTCAACCAAAAATGCTCTAATTGTAAATGTTGGGTTTCTAAAAGAATTCAAATAAGGGGCCTTTGTCCAGATTGTAGGAATAAAGACAAAGAGAGAAAATTCAGGGTTGGTGATATAAAAGAAATCATTTTAAAATATTGCGAGGGTGCCGATACACAAGAGCCTGGTTTCCATATAGATAATCTAGATGAAATGGCCGAGGATATTCATGAATTTTACACTGAAACCAAGGGAGTGGGATAAAAATGACTTACTTAATGAATAAAAATACCGGATCAATAGATACCCTCGAAAATTGGGGGGATAATTACCTAGCTGATGCCAATTCCACTTGGGAACAGTGGAGTAGAGAACTAATAGAAGTTACCAAAGATGAAAAAGGTAATTGGATTGAATCGGGGGTTGAAAATGGATAACCATCAGCAAATGGAACTGATTCTAAGTACCCTATTGTCCTGTGATAGAATCAAAGGGAACGGGGCAAAAGACCAAATCAAACGAGTACTAAAAGAATACCATGAACAGTATAGTATTGATGGCAAAATGACACCAGATAATTTTAAAGGGGCACAGATATGAGTGAAGAAATAACCACAGCAAAGCAAAGGGAAGGGCTAAAGCAAAGGGAAGGGCTAGAAAAACTAAGAAAGCCTTTTCCAAAAAACCAAATTGGGAAGCTACCCAAACCCACCAAAAAGCAGACAGAAGAGGCCAAGGGGCCTAAATGGGACCGTATCCATTGCCAGGTTTGTAATCAAAAACACCACAAAGATGTGATTCATTTGGATTATGTGGGCCACGCAGCTATAACTGATAGGCTATTAGATGTTGATCCTGGTTGGGATTGGAGGCCGTTATGTTTTGACAAGGAAACCGGTCTACCACTTTTTGATAAAAATGGCGGCTTATGGATTGAGTTAGAGGTTTTGGGTTTAAAAAGGCTTGGTTATGGGAACGCTGCAAGCGTGTCTTTTAAAGATGTTGGCAGCAGAGAAAAAGAAGTAATCGGTGATGCTCTTAGAAATGCCGGAATGCGTTTTGGTATGGCTCTTGATTTATGGCACAAGGGAGAATTACACGTTGATGAAGAACCTGAAAAAACAACAGAGAAAAAGAAAGAAACCACCAAAAACGTAGTTAAACCAGTAAGGGCTACGCTGAACGCTTCATTGGCAAAGATTAAAGACCCTAAAATTTTCGGGCAGATGGTTGAAAGGTTTGCCAAAAAATATGGCCCTGGTATTTGGGCTGAGAAAACAGCTCACAAAAACGAAACTTGGAAACATTTATTTGATACTCATGGGGGCAAATTCGATAAGAAAGAACCAAACCCACAAACCGTATTCGATAGCCTTTTAAAAGACAGAACCGTGGATGGCTTATCTGCTGTTTGTGACCATTATGACAACCACAAAGAATTAAAAAATGAAAAAAATAAAAAAGAAATTTCAATTTTATCAACAGAGGTGAATTAAATGGATAATTATATCGAGAAATTCGATGTGGCTAAGACCTCCACAAATGAGATTACACACTTACTAGAGAACATGGTCATCACAGACCATGATACTAGAAATGATGCTTATGAGGCTTGCAAACAAGCTAATGCACTGAAAAATGAAGTGGATGAGAAACGCCTAGAGTTACTTAGACCAATAGCCGCCGAAAAGAAATCCATGAAAGCTGATCATAAAAAAGAACTTGAACCACTGGATGAACTAAAAAAACAAATTGAGGAATACGCAAACGACAATTTGATAGGCCCCTTAAACAAGGCTATTGCAATAAGAAAGCAAACCATTATCGCCTGGGATGATAAAATAAAACGAGAAGAGGCCGAAAGATTGGCTGAAATTGAGAGAAAAAGGGTAGAGGCTGAAAGAAAGCACATTGAGGATCTAAAAAAGACCGAAGAAAAAACAGGCATTGCAAAAGAGATTGCCCAAGAAAAAGCAGATCAAAAGGTGGAAGAATCTAAGGTTGATTTGGAACAAGAAAAAGAGGATCTATTATCCAAGAAATCAGGCAGGCAGAAAGAAGTAATTCGACACGAATTGGATAATATACACATGGTTCCTGAAGAATACCTAAAACCAAGAGAGGTGGATTGGGTTAAGGTAAAGGCCGCAGGGTTTAAGCAAATACCTGGGTTTAATGTTTTTAAAGAAAAAGAATTGATGTTTAAATAAGCTAAAAATGAATATAACTCTTAAAAATGGCAAAATAGAGGAATCCCTATCTGATTTAAAAGATGGGGATTACACTATTGAAAAGCTCAAGAAAAAGAGAACTAATCCTCAAAATTCGTGGATTCATGGGTTCTTATTCCCACCGGCAGCAAAGATTATGACTAGGCACCTGAAGATTCAAATTAGCCCAAAGATGGCTAAACACGTCCTAAAAGCTAGGTGTGCAGTTGATTATATACCGGCTTTAGGTGACTGGATACAGCTTGATACTAGCGATATGGACACTATAAGAATGATGAAATTTATAGAAGACTGTTTAAAATATCTGGCCACAAAATATGGTGAATATATTGAGGGGCCAGATGATATGAACTATCAAAAAATAGAAAATATATGATTTTTTACTTGGAGATGGTGTACAATTAATTATATTAAAATAAGCAAAAGTAATCGACTTACTCAACTTGCAAAAATTTAGCTCTACCCGGTTCTGATGAATATCAGACGGTTTATTTTAGTCGATTAATCCGGCTTGCCGGGTAGGGCATGAGGTATAAATGGCGAAAGAACTCCCGTATTTCAGATTTTACCCCCAAGAATGGCAAAACGGCGATATTACCCTGGAGTCATTAGAGCAGCAGGGTTTATTTATGAATATTTGTGCTTATTACTGGATTTCAGATTGTAATGTAAGATTAAAGACTCTTGAAAAGAGATTTAAGGAAACTGAATCTTTATTTGAATCTGAAATTTTGCACAAAGATGGTGATTTTCTGATGATCAAATTCTTAGATAAACAATTTGAAGAATTACACGAATATAGAGAAAAAAAGCGTATTGCAGGCAGAAAAGGGGGTTTAAAGAGGGTAAGCAACACTAAAGAAGTGCTAAAGCATAACTCAACCATAAAAGAAAAGAAAAAAGAAAATGAAAAGAATAGTAGCATAACTAAAGCGGAGCTTGATTTACCAACAAAAAAAGATATAGCTGAGTTTAAGGCTCACATGAAAAAGGTCTTATCATGAGTAATTATTCAGATTTACTCAAGAATCCTAAATGGCAAAAGAAACGACTTAAAATAATGGAAAGAGATGGTTTTAAATGCCAATACTGCCATAATGGCGATAAAACCTTAAACGTACACCACATAGTTTATTTTCAAGGAAAAGATCCTTGGGAATATGAAAATCGCTTTTTAATCACCTTTTGTGAAGACTGTCATCAGAAAGAACATCAAATGGAAAATGAGATGGGGAAATTAAATATAAGCCAATATTTAAGAAACCTGGGTATGCCTAATCTTTTTTTAGGAAAATTCTTAAAAGCCATAAAATCAATTAGTGGTAATGATAACTACCATGAAATTATACAAAGTATTATTACAGGCCCTAAACCTTTTGTAAATAAGAAAGAAACACTTAGAGTTCACAAAAAACGTAAAAAGTCCACCAAAAAAGAAAACGACCTTAAAACCTTTAAGCTTTGCCGTAAATGCAATGGTCAGTTGGTTATTAGAAAACCTAGAGGAAAAATCAAATCAAAACAGAAATATTACTTTAAATCGTATTTTTATTGTACTGACTGCAAAGCAATGTACATGAGAGAAAGCGAAAAGGTGTTTATATAAATGGCACTACCAACTTATCAAGAATGTCAAGAAGCAAGAGCACAAGGTAAAATGACACCAATCCACTGGTTTATATTAGAGTATGAGCCAATGGGGATACACACAGAGAAGTTCAGGGATGGGCTAACTAAGGTGATTCATTATGTGCGAAAAATAAAGTAATCTTTTTTTATTATTATGTGGTAATATAATTTAATTTAATGTATAATATGAATATGAATGAAACACACAAAAAGGGGCAAAAATGACTTACACAAAAGAAATGAAATTTAAAATCGGTGTTTATATGTATTACTCAGAAGCTGCAAAGGCCCAGGGGAATATCGAAGCGTATGAATATTTTGAAAGAAAATTAAAAAAATTAGGCATAAAATAAATGAAAACTGCATTCATAATATCCTTTTCTCTAATTGGTTGGTTAGGTCTAGCGATATTCATTATCAGGGACCACCAACCACCAGAACCATGTGAATGTGCTATACCCTTGGAGTATTGTAAGCAGAAACTAAAAGAGATGGACCAGTATTCAGCAAGATATTTTACTATAGGAGAATGTAAATGAAATACTTACTAGATGCTGAGAGGAACCTTTCAGAACGTAGGGCCGAGACTAGAGAAAAGGACAAAATCACAAAAGCCCAAAACGACCTTATTTTTAGAGAAAAACGCCAAAGAGAAGCTTTATACAAATTACCAGAAGATAAAGAAAAAGGAAGGAAACCACAAGCATATAGGAGAAAGGAAAAATGAAATTTTCAATTTATTCAGTAGTGTTTTTATTAATAATAAACTTTACCGCTTGCGTTGTAGGCGAAGATCCAATTGAAGCAAATAATTTAACCGCTGATGAGTCTTTTAGTGTTCCAGTATTGAATGTAATCGAAACCACTTATGAAGAGGTATGCCCAACAGATCGAAGTTGGGGCGTTATTGATGCTCTACCAAATACAGTGGTGACAGCTTTTAGTATTTATTTACACGCCTCGCCTGATTTTTCAGGGGTAGCAAATAGCCATGACTATTATTCAACATTACTAAACCGTACAGTTAAGAAGCAGATCACTGGTAGCCTTTATGATACTGGAAACCATCAGTTTTTATATGATTGTCATGGATCTAATATTGGGGGCCAACACGAACCAGGTTTTAAAATTGAAGTTATTTATTAAGGAGTACAGAAATGATAGATATGATGAAGAGGTTAGACGAATTAATTCTTGAATGTGAGAAAGAGGTTTTAATAGCAGATACTCTTATGGATAAAAGCTTTTGGCAAGGGAAAGAAACCGCTTACTTAGAACTATTTATTGAAGTAAAAAAAGGGATAAGATTATGAATAACAATACAGGCGAAAACAATACAGGCGAAAACAATAAAGGGGACAGGAACTCTGGGGACAGGAACTCTGGGTACAGTAACTCTGGGGACTGGAACTCTGGGAACAGGAACTCTGGGGACAGGAACTCTGGGTACAGGAACTCTGGGGACAGGAACTCTGGGTACAGTAACTCTGGGGACTGGAACTCTGGGCACTGGAACTCTGGGGACTTCAATTCAACAACACCAGATACAATAAGATGCTTTAATAAAGATGTTGATAGGGAGACTTGGGAACAGGCAGATAAACCACAGTTCATTTATGATGTAAACCCAAATATATGGGTAGATGAATCAGATATGACAGATGATGAGAAAAAAGAGTTCTCAGGGTTCCATGATAGAGGTGGGTATTTAAAAACCATTGAATACAAAGAGGCATGGAAGATTGCATGGGATGAGGCGAGCGAAGAGGATAAAACTCTATTGTCTAAGTTACCTAATTTTGATGCAGATGTGTTTGAAGAGATCACTGGAATAAATGTATTTGTGAATGGATTGGATTTCTCTGAATCAGGAAAGGAATCCAACGCAGAAGAATTTACTGTAGGTGAAATCGAAAAGCTTCTAGGAAAGAAAATAAAAATCATAAAGGAAAAATAACATGGAAGAAATAAAAGAAATAATTATGAGTCACTGCAAAGGGATAGCTTACCCAGAATTTGAACTTGAAGATTTGAACGTGATGGTAAAAGAAATCAATGACCATTATACTAATGTAAAGAGCCAAGAGCTAACCAAAGCAAAGGAAGAGATCGAGAGGTTGAAACAGTACACCACTCACGATGAGCTAACTTGCCAATTAATCACAGCTGGGTTTTTAAAGCATGTAGATAATAGAGTGTGCACCTGTGGCCTTGACGAACTACTCAAAGAGGTGAAGTGATGGAATATAGAGGTATGAAGAGAATGAAAACTATATTGCATTTATGCGCTAATCTTGGAAGTGATAGCAGGTTCTACCAATTAGATAATGATTACGATGTTATAATGATTGGGAAACATATAGGGGTTGAGAATTACGAGCCGCCAGAAAATGTACATGGAATAATTGCGAATCCAGTATGTACAGAGTTTAGTAATGCTAAAAACTCAGGTATCCCGCGTGATTTTGAAAAAGGAATGTTTTTAGTACACCACTGTAAAAGAATAATTAAAAAAGCAAAACCTAAATGGTGGGTAATAGAAAACCCGAGCACGGGAGCCTTGAGGAAATTTATAGGTAAACCGAATCACACGTACCAACCTTGGCAATACGGTAGCCCTTGGACGAAAGGCACGGGGCTATGGGGCGAATTTATAATGCCCGAAAGAACTGTTAAAAATAGGTATGACGTAATTAAAAACCCAAACCTATATATTAAGCCTAGAGGAACGCTGCCAGAGTTTACGGCCTTACATAAAAGTTCGATAGAATTTATAAAAGAGTTTGAATTCGCAAAAGACTTTGTGAATGTAGATGCTGATTTTAGAAGCTTGTGTAGTCAAGGATTTGCAAAAGAGTTTTACAAGGCTAATAAATAACCCACTAACAAAGACTAAGGAGAGATGAAGAGAATGGAAGAAAGAACATGGAAAGAGAGAGCTGAATCCGCAGAGTTAAGGTTAAAAAGAGTTTTAAACAGAGCTGCTTGGCATAGAAAATATTTAGTATCAGTGAATGATTATGAGAAAGCCTGTATTTGCTCAGATATAATTTATAGCCAAGACGATGAAGATTAACCAAAGAGGAACTGTAGAGATGTGTGAATCAATAGGCCCAACTAATTACCCAAAAGCCAGAAAAGATCATGATTGCATGGCTTCAGTATTCTTGAATGAGCAAAATTGGAGTCCATCAGATTTGAGTATGGGAATCACAGAGGCAAAAGATTGGGTTAAAGCTAGGCAAAACAACTACAAGATCAAAAAAGGTGAGAAATACTTGAACCAAACAATGACTCATGAAAGAAAACTTTACTCTTTCAAGGCTATTCCAAAAATACACAATATATGTCTTAAATATGATTTATATGACGAATGTTAAGACTAAGGAGAGATGAAGAGAATGGAACAGATAATCATACACACAATAGAAACTAGTATAAGCGTTTTTATAGCCTATTGGATCGCTAAAGTACTAGTACCATTAGAAGATTAACCAAACAACGGAGAACGAATGATAGTTAGAAGAACAGTAAAGTTTCAAAGAAAGCAGATTGGCCCGGACAGACTTGATAAATCTATGCTGAAAATAGTTACTTGGTGGTTTCTATTCATCCCAGTGGTTGTAATCAATGAATAGGGCTGTGTGATGGATATAGACGCACTAAGACAAGCACACGAAAAGCTGAAGCGAAAGAGCCAGAGGCAACGTGACCGCATAAAGGAACTAGAATCTTGGATGGATCGTGAATTGAATAGCGGTAAAACGTCTGATTTATATTATGGGATTCACAGAAAAGAAGGGCAAGAACTTTTAACCCAAGGATAGGTAAGTGATGGCAAGTAACTACAAAGAAATGGGCTTATCAGACAGAAAACACGCTGATTGGCTATACAAACAAAGCTTTAAGTCACTTGATATTGATTGGGTTCTCAGATATTTAAGGTTGACCCTTTCACACATAAAACTTTCACAACCCAAGGATAGGTAACAAAGATGAGCACACCACTAACAAAAATTCAATTGACAGACTTATGTATAGGGTTTGGTGAGATTGTTATTGAAGATTGGCTTGAGGCGCAATATACCTGTGACAAAATACCAGATTGTGTTCTTACAAGAACAATGGCCAAATTAATGTACCTATACGAACTAATGGAGCAACAAAGATGAAAACACTAGAAGAAGCAAAAGAACACCTTAGAGAAAACTATAAGGACGGTACTAGATGCCCCTGCTGTGATCAATTTGTTAAGCAATATAAGAGGAAAATAAACTCTACAATGGCTTACGGGCTAATTCTGATGAATAAAAATCCTAGTTGGCTTCACTCAGAAACCTTTTTCCATTCTATAGAAAAAGTACCATCATCCATTCGGGGTGATTTACCTAAATTACGGCATTGGGGCTTAATCGAAAAAGAAGAATCTGGAAAAGAGGATGGTAACCCAAACCAAGGGCTTTATAGAATCACACAGGCAGGAAAAGATTTTGTTGCAAAAAGAATCACGGTCTCAAAATACGCTTATTCTTACAATAATAAAATACAAGGGTTTAGTGAAGAATCGTGTACTATCGATCAGTGTTTGGGTAATAATTTCAACTATTCAGAGCTAATGGCAACACATTAATTCACTATTTGAGGTCTTTAAAACTTAATTTATGGATATGATTATCACGTTATGGGGTGGACCTGGAGATGGTAAGGAGATCGAAATCAATGATTTGGATACCGAAAACCCTGATTATTTATATTTCAGCATTATTTCGCCTAATTTTGAACCTAAAGAACCCAAAGGTGATTTGACGATCATCCCCCCAGATATGATTGACAAATACACTTATGTGAGAGGCCCTAAAATCGGTAAGAAATGGGTTTATGAGATTCAAAATGAATAGTAAACTTTATAATTTATATATAGCAGCCAAAAGGCTTTACAATAGTTTAAAGCCCACAGAAATATGGGATATTAAAAACAATATTGAGGTACAACCAGGGGTTTGGAGACTTGAATCATACGAAAAAAAGGTATTTTATGACTTCACTTCAGACCAGTATATTAAAAGCATTGGGCAGCACCGGGAGACGGGCAATATCTTTGCTTCTACTGATCTAAGGTATCAAAATAACCCTTTATTTATAACGCTATATGAACCCTAAAAACACCACGAGAGAGATATGCCAGAAATAGAAAACACTGATCCAGAATTTTGGAAAGTATTAAATGCCCATTTCGGGTTTAAGTATGATTTAGCCTGCAGCGCTTCAAACTGTCTTTGCCCTAATGGGATAACTAAAGTTGAAAACTCATTACACCAACCCTGGAATGAGCTACCAAATTGGAAATTCCTAAACCCACCACCAGAAAACATGGGTTTATGGGTAGATAAGTGTTATGAAGAATCAAAACTAGGGGCTAAAATCGTAATGCTAACACAAGCGGAGACCGGTTCTACTTGGTTTAAGAATTTTATCTGGGGAAAGGCTAGGATTAGGTTTTTATCCGGCAATATGGAAAACCAACCCTCAAATAATTTGATGATTTCAATGTTTGAGCCTAGAATCTTTATGAACCCTGATGTTTGGGAATGGAGAAAAGGATGGGAGTAAATCGCAGCTTATGCCAAAAGCTAGATAAGGTGTTTTCGCTTTATGTGAGGCTATCTAATACCGATGATTCAGGGGTGGGAATTTGCGTAACCTGCAGCCGTATAAAAACCATTCGTGATTTAGACGCAGGCCATTTTATTAGCCGTAGATATTACCCCACTAGATGGGACTTAAAGAACGTAGGGGTACAATGCCGGTCTTGTAATAGGTTTGAGCAGGGGCGACAGTTTGAGTACTCTACTTATATCAATAAGAAATACGGGCAAGGTGAAGCGGATAAATTGGAATTTAAGGCTAAATCAGGCAAGGCTCCTCATAATTTTGAAATAGAAGAAATGATCAAATATTACAAAGAACAGGTCAAGAAACTGAAACTGGAGAAATGCCTCTAAATCTTTTTTTATTATTATGTGGTAATTAAATATAACTATATGTATAATATGAATATGAATTATAATTGGAAATTATCAGACGGATACCCAGAAAAGAATGGGTATAGAGTATTCAGCTGCTTTTCTTGTGGTGGTGGTTCTACAATGGGCTACAAATTAGCCGGGTTTGAGGTAATCGGGAATAATGAGATTGATCCAAAAATGAACGAGTGCTATGTGAAAAACCATAACCCCAAATATTCATTCTTAGAGCCTATACAGGACTTTAAGAACAGGGGTGACTTACCAAAAGAATTGTTTGAACTTGATATTTTGGATGGTTCTCCGCCTTGTAGTAGCTTCTCAATGGCAGGGAATAGAGAAAAGGATTGGGGAAAAGAAAAGAAGTTTAGAGAAGGGCAATCTGAGCAGATTTTAGACACTCTATTTTTTGACTTTATTGATTTAGCTAAGAAATTACAACCAAAAGTGGTTATTGCTGAAAACGTAAAAGGGCTGCTCATGGGGGATGCTGTAAACTATGTGAGAAAAATTAACGAAGAATTTGAAAAAGCAGGGTATTATATACAACACCATTTGCTTGATGCTTCTAAAATGGGCGTTCCACAGAAAAGAGAAAGAGTGTTTTTTATAGCACTTAGAAAGGATTTAGCAGAACCTTTCTTATACCAGAAAACAATGTTTGATATGGAACCAGAGCTAAAATTAGAATTTAATGAACCCAAAATCCTATTTGGTGAGTTTAAAGATGAGAATGGGCGTATTATGTCTAAGTTCCAAACTGAAATTTGGGAAAACAGAGAAGAAGGTGATCCAGATTTTTCTTGCACTAATACTCGATTTAGAAATAAGCCAAATACTGGTTTTGGGCAAAATTATCTTTATACAAATAAGGTTTGCGGAACTATTACGTCGCATGAAGATTGTTATGTTCTTTTTGATTCTCCTAGATATACAAGCAAAAACGAGGTTTGTAAAATTGGGAGCTACCCTTTAGACTATGATTTTAGAGACAAAAAACCTCATTATATGATAGGGATGAGTGTACCCCCACTAATGACAGCAAAGATAGCAGAACAAATCAAAACCCAATGGTTAGATAAACTTGTACTATAAATTAAATTAAATACCTATATTATTACTATGGAAAAACGAATTAAAGGCAAACGATTTAACACTGATAGCGCCAATAAACTGGCCTCAGTCACTAGAGGGTCTGGTGCTTCTAGGTTCATAGAAAACCTTTATATCTCACCACGAGGGGACTATTTCTTACACGGTAAAGGCGGGCCTCTAACCCGTTGGAACGGTGAGGGAATAGTCTCCATTAGTATTGAAACAGCAAAACACTGGATGGAGAAATATGAGAAATAGCATTACTAGAACTTTACTAGGGGTGTTTTGTTACGCCTTGGTGATTTTACTTTCTTTAAAATGGTATGATTGGAAGCTTCTTTTGTTGATGTTTCTGTTTGCCCTTGCTAATAATTTGGAGAGAACATGACAAATAAACCAGGCAGACCACCACTACACGAAAGCGGAACCGCTTTTGTAGGTACTTCACAGCCCAAATATTTAGCAGATAATATGCTTGAAATCGCCAGAATTGAATCATCTGATGAATCTAAGACCTGGCGATTGGCGGCAACACGATTTGTAGAAAACTGGAAGAAAGAGAACCCTGGTGTTTTGGAAGCCAGATAGAGGGTGGTTTAACTATTGCTCAACAATCAAACTAATTCCTTGCTTGTTCCCTCTATCTGGCCTAACCAAAAAGGAGTATTATGCAGCCTAAATTAACAGCAAACGTATCTGATTTTAAGGCCGGAAGATCTGCCGTAAAACTCCACCTTTTGGCAAGGTTCAATAAACAAATATCTAATAGCTCTGAAAGATTATCTGATTACAGTTTCCGGTTCTATGTAAAAACAGGCGTTATGCACTTATCAGCTAAACTGAAGGGGAATGAATGAGTAAAGAAGTTGCCCCAGAAAGCCTAATCGATGAATTAAAGAGATTAAGACAGGAATACTTTTCAATGAAGGAAATGACTGGTAAAATGCAGGGAATTTTACCTTGGGTTAATCATAAATACCATTGCCCTTTATTTATAGATGAGAGTTCAAAGAAGGATTGCAACTGCGGATTGAGTGAGTATTTATCCACATCCCCCACAAGCAAATAACTTACTTTTATTTAATGGAAGAAAATGATGATTTAAACCGTAACCATTCACCACTGGCGAGAATAGAAAAAACACAAGGAACCCTTAACAAAGAAATTACAACCTTAGTTGCTTGGAGAATAGAGCATGAAACAAATGCTAAACGAGATAGAGAAGATTTAGAAGGGGTCAAAGTTCACCTGTACGGTAAAGATGGCAATGGTGGTATCTTTGGCAATGGCGGCTTAGATGATAAAGTCAAAGCTATGGAAACCACGAGTAAAAATTTATGGAAATATATACTAGGAACAGGGGTTTTGGTCGGAATACTATCAAATTTGGACAAAATAATAAGATGAAAATAGCTGTAATTGATGATGAAAAAGATGATAGGTTTTTTCTTAGTCGAATATTGCTAAAATATAATGTTGAAGTACAGACTTACACCTCGAGCATTGATTTTGGGGCCCATGCCAATGCAGATGACTTTGATTTTGTTTGGATAGACTTTACTATAAATCACGGGGCAGGGGCTAAAAACATCCTTAGAGCCCTAACAGTTAAATCAAAAACAAGAGTTGTATTTATATCGCATGGCGACAAACACTTCACGAAAGAATTCAGAGAAAACCCTATTGTATGGGGTCTACTCCTAAAAGGGGATACTGATTCGATTCATGAACACATAAAAAATAGGCTATACGAAAGGGCACACCCTGAAATTTATCAATAAATCGCTTTTATGATACCCAACAGATACTTATATTTAAACTTCACCACGGGTAAAATATGTTAAAATGGTCAAATGAAGACCGACTCATTTCTGAAATAAGGGAATGGTCGAAAAACCCTAGAATCATTGGGGGCAAGAAATTTGAGGATCTAATAACCTCAATGGATCGCTTCGGGTACGTTGACCAAATTGTTATAAATACTGACGGTGAGTTAATCGGTGGCCACGCTAGGTTACAGAAACTAAAACAAGATGGTGAAACATCCGTTTCTGTAAGAACCCCAGATAGAAAACTAAATGAAGCCGAATTCAATGAACTTGCAATTAGACTGAATAAGAATATTGCAGGGGAATGGGATTTTGATGCCTTATTGAAGGATTTCGATTCTGGGGATCTAACCGATTGGGGGTTTGATGAATTAGATTTTTCTGATATTTCCACAGATATTTCGCCAACCATCAATGAAGAAGAAATAAATGAAAAACTGACAGAAGTGTTTATAATACCTCCCTTTTCAATATTAGATACTAGGCAAGGTTACTGGTTAGAAAGAAAACAGATGTGGAAAAGTTTAATAAATGATAATGGAGAAAGCAGAGAATCAACATTGTATAAATCAAAAGGAGATCCGGTAAGCGAAAAAATAAGAAATACAGGTACAGTTTCTATTTTAGATCCTGTATTGGCTGAAATATCATTAAAATGGTTCAATATTAATGGTGGAAAAGCATTTGATTGTTTTGCCGGTGATTCTGTCTTTGGTTTCGTTTCTTCTTATTTGGGCCACAATTTTACAGGAATCGAGCTAAGAAAAGAACAGGTCGATTTGAATCAAAAAAGGATTGATCAAACAAAGACAAAAAGCCGGTATATTTGTGATGATGGCCAAAATGTAGGCAAACACATAAAACCCGAAACCCAAGATTTACTGTTTTCATGCCCCCCTTATTTTAATCTTGAGGTTTATTCTGATTTACCTGATGATGCAAGCAACCAGGGTAGTTATGGAGATTTTATGTTAATAATTGAAAACGCCTTCTCTGATGCTATTAAATGCTTAAAAAACGATAGATTTGCCATTATTGTGTGTGGTGATATTAGAACGAAAAAGGGTGATTATCATAGGTTTCCAGATCACCTAAAGGATTTGTTCATAAAAAATGGTATGGTTTTGTATAATGAATTGATATTAGTTGAACCGATAAGCACTAGTAGGCTAAGAGCAAGGCCTAATATGAGAACCAGAAAAGTGGTGAAAACCCACCAAAATGTATTAGTGTTTTATAAGGGCGATATGAAGAAAATAAAAGAAAATTTTCCTGAAATAGAGGTTGTAATTGAAAGCGAAAATATGGAACCATAGTGAGTGGGCAGTAATAAACCCAGATAGCAACCTAAAAGAAACATACACCGGGCTATTAAAGGCCAGTGGATTTAAAATATTAGGCTTTATTGAACACCATTTTGACCCACAGGGGTACACAGCACTTTGGCTATTAGGTGAAAGCCACTTTGCGATCCACACCTTTCCAGAGGAAAACAAATATTATATAGAGCTTACAAGCTGTAATGAGGATTATCTAAACAATTTCAAAAAATAAGCAATTCAAGGGATTTATAACATTTTGCAACACAATCATCAATATTATATCCTAACTGCTCATAAAAACGAGGGTTATTAATGCAATCAGAACCCCTTAATATATCATCACGGTATAAACCCAGGTTAGGCCATTTTTTAACAATTGCAAGAGCTTTGGTTTTTTGCCCACTTTCATACAATTCTTTAGCTTGTTGTTTTTTTGATACCATACCCTTATTATACCATAAATTTAATTTAACTACCACTGATTCATTAAAATAAATGGCTGTTAAAAAGAAAAAAGCAAAGAAAAAACCAGTGGGCCGTCCACCTTTCGAGGCTACTGAAAAACACCACGAATCAGCTTACAAAGGAGCTAAAAAAGGACTTAACGAACAAGAGATTTCCAAGGTAATGGGGATCGGATATTCCACTTTTAAGGAAAATAAGCAACTATTTCTGGCCGATATTAAAAAAGGACGTGAAGCTTCACAAGATGAAAGATTAAAAACAGTCGAAAACTCATTACTAAAGAATTGCGAAGGATACTTTGTTGAAGAAACAGTAATGGAGCGTAGAGGCACTTTAGACCGAAACAACCAATTTACAGGTGATACCAATGCAGTACAAAGGAAAACTAAGAAATATATCAAACCATCTGATATGGCCATATTCTTCTTTCTCGTTAATCGATCTAATGGTAAATGGGAGTCTATCAATAGAAGGGATTGGTCAACCGAAAACGATTCTGGAGAAATATTAAATGCTATAAGGAAAATGAAACAAGATGCTCAAAGTAGAAAGTGAAACCTGGAAAAAAATTCAAGGATTTGAAAGATATGAGGTTTCTACCCATGGAGAAATAAGATCGCTATGGTTCAAAAATGGCAAAACAGAATCAAAAAGGGAAACACCAAAAAAATTAAGGTTAAGAGAATCACACAATGGGTATTTGAGAACTACCGTTTTTAATAATGGTAAGCCTAAATCTTTTAACGTTCATGTTGTCGTTTTAGAGGCTTTTGTTTCAAACAATGAAGAAAAACGCAATTAAGGGGGAATAATGGAAGAATACAAACTAATACTAGTTTTCGTGTTTGTGGTAGCTTTTGTTATTGCGGTGGTTTTGAAATGAAGTGCCCATTATGCAAACAAGACAAGATCAAGGATGAATTCAAGCCCTTTAACGGAGATGAGAACCTACTTCAAGTAACAGGTGATTTGGTCTGCGGTGGTTGTGGGGTGAAGTTTAGCTCTGAAGTGATGAGAAAGATTAATATTCCAATACCTTTTTAGGGGGTAGTGTGCCGAGGATACCTAGATTACAACCAAGATATGATTTTATACCAATGAAAGGTGTTGACGGTGAGGTTAGTAGAGTTGCCGTAAAAAAAGAAAAAACCAGTATTTACCAATCACTAAAGAAACTATTCAACAAATATGTTTTATTGGAATAAAATAGTCACACAACCCCTATAAATGGAACTATCCCAAAAACAAGCCTACTATATGGAGAACGCCAATGCCAGGTGCAATATTGCTCATGGTTCGGTTCGGTCTGGTAAGACTGTAGGGTTAAACCTCAAGTTTATTGAGGAAATCGGGGAAACAGGAAAGGTCAAAGGCGCTCATCATATCATGATAGGGAGAACAGAAAGAACTTTGGCCGGTAATGTTCTGGACCCTATTCAAGATTATCTAGGTAAAAGAAACTTCAATTACTCAACTGGCACCCACATGGCTTATATGTTCGGGGTGCCTATACAACTTTATGGTGCTTCAGATATAAGGGCTGAAGGTAAAATTCGTGGCTTAACCGGCTGCAAGGCTTTAGGCGATGAAATGACCATATGGCCGAAAGGCTTCATGAATATGCTTATGACCAGGCTGTCAGTTGAGGACTCTAGGTTTCACGGAAGCACTAACCCAGATTCACCTTATCACGAAATTAAGACTAATTATATCGATAAAGCAGGGGTTAATGATTTAAAAGAATTTCATTTCGCTTTAGAGGATAATCCATTCCTACCTAAAAAATATGTACAAAACCTAAAGAAAGAGTTCTCAGGGCTGTTTTATAAGCGGTTTATTATGGGTGAATGGGTGCTTGCTGAAGGGTCTATATTCGATTTCTTTGAAGAAAAAGAGCCATACGTATTTAAAAAAGGGAAGTTACCAAAAGCCAAATGGTATACTGCCGGTATTGATTATGGTACTAGCAATGCCTTCGTTTGTGTTTTGGTGGGACATAATCCAGACGCAACCCCTAGTTGTTGGGCTGAAAAAGAATACTATTACAGCGGTAGGGACAGCAATAAGCAAAAGACAGATCTCGAGTACTGTGAAGATTTGAAGGAATTTTTTGGTGAAATAAGGCCCAGAAAGATAATTGTCGATCCATCTGCAACTAGTTTTAAAGTACAGGCATCAAGGTCTGGTTTAATGGGGATTACTGATGCCGATAATGATGTTTTAAATGGAATAGCCACCCATTCTAGGATGTTAAAAAACGGTGATTTTTCTGTTTCAGATGAATGTGGGAATTCTATAAGGGAATATATGTCATACGTTTGGGATGAAAAAGCCCAGGATAAAGGCGAGGATAAACCCAAAAAACAAAATGATCATGCAATGGATGCGATCAGGTATGCTTTACACACCCAATTTGGACAAGATTACCTAGATTATAGTAAACTGGTTACTTGGTAAATTAAAGTTAGGATATAACTTTAAATAAAGTATTTTATAGATATGGCTTATAAGTGCAAACACTTTAAGATTTACGAGCTAGTCGATCCCGTCACATATAAAAAATATGGTCAAATGTGTTGGAAGTTCTTTGACCCTCGTGTTTTAGAGGCTTTGGATATACTCAGGCTTATTTTTGGCTCAATTACAGTTAACGATTGGAAATGGGGCGGTAAATTCAAGTGGAGCGGTTTAAGGGTTTTTGGTTGTGGTTATGGCACTGAATACTCAGCCCACCAAAGAGGTTCCGCAATTGATGCTAAATCAAAGAAATATTCAGGTATTGCCATGAGGCGACTTTTGAAAAAGTATGATAGGAATCAATTAAACATTACACACGCAGAATGGAAGAAGCTTACAAAGCGATTTTTTGAATTGATAAACGAAATTGAACTAGGCACAAAAACCTGGCTGCATATAGCGGTAACAAATAGAACCGGACTTAGATGGATTCCGTTACCCAAGAAAGGTAAAAAATGAATAAAGCTGTAAAGAAAAGCGTAAAGAAAAGCGTAAAGAAAAGCGTAAAGAAAAAAATCACTACTAGAAAAGATGTAGCAGAAGGGAAAATGGAAATAATCCATGAAGATGGGTGGAGCAACCTCCTAACCAAAATGGGTACTTCCAAAGATAACCAAACCTCGGATGTTTTCGGGGTAACAGTAGACCGAACGTTTGGCGAATTAGAGGAATTATACCGGGGTGATGGTTTAGCAAAGAGAATTGTCGATTTACCTGCGGCGGAAATGACTCGCAATTGGTTTGATGTCACAGGTGATACTGAAGGTGATGTTGAAAAAGCATTAGTCGAATTAGATGCCAAATCTCTTGTAAACAAAGCTTTGAGATGGGGCGGGGTATATGGTGGGGCACTAGTTGTAATGCTTATTGATGATGGTGGTGAGCTTAAAGATGAGCTTGATTTAAACAAAATCAACAAAGTCGAAGAATTAAGGGTATACGATAGATTTAAAATTTGGGCAGACCCTACAGATATTCAGCAAGACCCACAAAAGCCCGGTTTCGGTAAACCTTTCAGGTATCAAGTAAACCCAATTGAAAACACTTTTTCAGGCGCTCTTTTCACTGTTCATGTTTCCAGGGTATTATCGTTTGATGGGGTTGATATTTCTGAAGTTTCCAGAAAAATAAACAAAGGTTGGGGTGATTCTGTTTATCAGGCGATCCATAAACAGCTTTCAAATGTTGGTGGTGCTTATCATTCTACAAGGTCAATTTTAAATGATTTCATCCACCCAGTACTTTCTATTGATAATCTTCAAGAGTTAATCGCAGGTGGGCAAGAGAATTTAGTTAAGGCTAGGCTCGAAATTATGGATTTATCAAGATCTATTCTTAATACAACTTTGATCGACTCTAAAGAATCCTACGAGAAAAAAGCTTCCAGTGTTGGTGGTTTAGATGCTCTTATTGATCGGTTTACGGTTGCCTTATCAGCTGTTTCTGGTATCCCTCACACCCTTTTAATGGGCCAATCACCTGCAGGGTTGAACAGTACTGGCGAATCAGATATAAGATTCTGGTATGATAAGATTGCAGCATTACAGCAAGAGAAGATGCTCAAACAAATGACTTATCTAGTCAAAATAATAATGCTATCTAAACAGGGCCCTACTAATGGAAAAGAGCTAGATGATTGGTCAATTCAATTCAACCCTTTATGGCTACCAACAGAAAAAGAGCAGGCTGAATTAAGAAAGATCCAATCTGAAACTGATGTTAATTACATTAATACTGGTGTTTTAATCCCTGCAGAAGTTGCTGTTTCAAGGTTCGGCGGTGATCAGTACAGCACCGAGACAATTTTAGAGCCAGGCGATAGAAAGGATTTAATCACTGATCCTGAAGATTTTGAGGATAAAGAAACCAGGAAAAAATAATGGAATACAGAAAAGGCTATAAATATCAACTACACAAAGATGAGGTCATTGTATTAGGTGAGGCTTTCAGGACCGTTAAACCAATAAAATCCGATTTAATAGAATTATTCGATAATGTTTTAGTAGTTAAAGAGCATTATGCTTGGGATGGTGCCAGTGGCCCCACCAAAGATACGGATGATACAATGACAGCTTCTTTATGCCATGATGCCTTATACCAATTAATGAGGAAAAGGCTATTACCGCATTCTTTATGGAAACAGGCAGATAAGGAATTAATGAAACTTTTGAAAAAGAATGGAATGCCACTTTTCAGGCGCACCTACTGGAATTTTTTCCTTTCCAAAGCCAGGGGTAAACACGCCTCGCCAAAGAATGTAAAAAAAATATACAGTGTAAAATGAGTGAAGGAAATGACAGCACATTCAGTTTCAAGATTGATAAGAAATCAATTAAACTATTACTTGGGCTTGTGCTTTTACCAGGTGGGGGTTATTCAGTAAAAACTTTGATTTGGGAACCTTATAATGAAATTAATCAAGCCCGGATCAAATCAGATTCATTACGAACAGATAGGATTTTGGAAGAGCAACACCACTCCAGGAGTGAGCTACAGCAAATCAAACATGGTATTATAGTAATACAGCACCAATTATCAGGCATGGCTTTAGATAATGCGATTGAAGCTACCAATGAAGAGTTAAATGAATAAGAAAGTAGACCATGAATTATACAAGAAAGCATTAGATACAATACGAATGACCAAAATTCTCTTAGATGAGAAAAAAAAACTTATAGAGGTCTTAAATAATATTATTGATACAATGGAAAAAAAGTATGTTATTCAGGAAAAATATATCAAAGATCTTGAAAATCTTGTGGAGGTTCAGCTTGAAATGTTTAAATTGTAATGATGAGGGGGCCACTACTTTTAGAGGTATAGCCACTTGCCCAGAATGTAAGTATAAATGGAAAATACCTAGAAATTTCCGTACTAATGAAATGGAGGTTCCACGTGAAACAATTGTTAAGCCTACCGAACAAGAGCCAACTATTTCCAAAATGGAAACTGTTGAAATAAGCAAGAAAACAGGAAAAAAGAAAAGAGTCTATAAGAAACGCAAAAAGAAATCCACCACGAAAGAATGATTGCAACTAGAAGAGACAGGGTTGATCTTGTAAATGAGATCGCAATGAGGCGTGAAAACCTCAACAAAAGGAAGGTTAAGAAAACGCCTACTGTTAAATGGCTTTTCCCAGTTCCAGTATCTAGGCAATACCAAAGAATCTTAGATCGCCATGTTGAGAATATGATCGCCTTAACAATCCAGATTGTGGTTAATAACCTTGAGAGTTTAACCGCTCAAAGAGACTTAGAATTCCCAGAACTACTTAAAACAGATGCTTTTGAGGAATCCGCAGACAGAGTTATCAATTCCCTTCAATTAGGAATTGCCTCACAGCCTCTAGGTAAAGTTTTAACCGCCGAAGAGATAGGCCAAGAAACTTCAGTCTGGAATGATGCCCAGTGGCAAAAAACAATGAAAAACGTGATGGGCGTTGCAATATTCCAACAAGAACCATGGTTGGGGCCTGTGTTAAATGGCTTTACTAAAGAAAATGTGCAGCTTATAACGAAATTAGAGCAAGACTACCTTGCTGATGTTTCAGGTATTGTACAAAGGGGCCTTAGACAAGGCGATAGTCATAGAACTATAGCTACCCGATTATTAGGTGATGCAAGATTAGCTAGTGGGTTGAGATCTGGCATAGTTCAATTCGAGCAAAGAGGGAAAAAGTTCCCTATTAAAGGAAAAGATCTCGCATCCAAAACAAAGAACCGGGCCAAGCTAATAGCCAGGGATCAGGTAAGTAAATTAAACGGGCAACTCACGAAATTAAGAGAAACTAATCTAGGCATCCAAAAATACACTTGGAGAACTGCACAAGATGAGCGAGTAAGACCCACCCACAGGGCAAATAATGGAAAGGTTTTTAATTGGGATGAATCACCGGCAAATACAGGGCACCCAGGGGATGATGTACAATGCAGGTGCCATGCTGAACCAATTTTTGACGATATAATAGAGGGGATTTTACAGAATGGCTGATTCTAGTAAATTACAAGAAAGCTTGGCGAATATTGCTAGAGAAATTCGATCTGAGTCAGACAAGAGTTTCACAGGTAGAATTGACGTTGGGATTAAGATGAATCAAGGCGGGATAGACCATATTTCAATGAAAGTTGAAAAAAATATCAATTTAAGAAAAAAATAATTAGGATTAAGCCCTAAAATATCGTATTATAGAAATAGTCTTTTGGAATAATTTCCTTTTAATAAAGTGAATATTAATCCCGGCGAAGTGTTAAAGCTTTTCCGGGATTTTTTTTTGGTCAAAAATGATTAAGCAAGCAAAAGTAATCCTCTACCCTATTTTTGTAGGGTTTGGAAAAAAAGTCATATCTGCACTATTTTTGACAGATACAGAGGCACCTGCTAATTTTCTAGTAGACACAGAATTACCTCCAAATAGGCTCGTTTGTAAATTCTAATGGCAGTACACGGACCAAGCATAAATGTAGATCCAGATGCGATCCATGATAATGTCGCTGATGAAATAGGTGTCATTGCTGAGAAAGTAACGCCAATTGCTGCTGATGAAATCATCATAGAAGATAGTGCGGATTCAAACAATAAGAAGAAAGTACAAGCAGGGAATTTACCAGTTGCTTCTCATACTCACACAGAAAGTGAAATATCTGATTTAGACCACACTGATGCCGATGCAATCCATGATAATGTTTCGGGTGAGATAAATGCAGTAAGTGAAAAAACAACCCCTATTGGCGCTGATTTAATATTGATTGAAGATTCAGCCGATAGTAATAGTAAGAAGAGAATACAGATTTCTAACCTTCCAGGTGGTGGTGATGCAGATGCAATCCACGACAATGTTGCAGGTGAAATCACAGCCATTACAAGCAAGGGTACACCAGTAAATGCTGATACAATTGTTATCGAAGATTCTACTGCTGCTGATGCCAAAAAAAGTGTAACAATCGGAAATTTACCTTTTGCTGCTCCAAGCCATACTCACACCGAATCAGAAATTAGTGATTTAGATCATACTGATGCTGATGCCTTACATGATAATGTGGCAGGTGAGATCTCATTAATAACTAATAAAACCACACCCATTGGTGCTGATTTACTGGTTATCGAAGATTCAGCAGCCACTAATGCGAAAAAGAATGTTTTAATTGGTTCTTTACCTTTTACAGCCCCAGGCCATACACATACTGAATCTGATATAACAGATCTAGTACATCCTTTTATGGAAGGATGGGTCAAAGGTTTAGAGATGACTTTTGCAAGTGTATCTACGGTATCAATTGAAGCGGGTAAATGTAGAGATAGCGCGAATGGGTTTAATATTATTAATACAGCCACGAGAACAGCCGATATTACTACTTCTGGCCTAAATGGGTTAGACACTGGGACAGAAGCGGTCAGCACTTGGTACGCATTATTTATAATTGATGATTCTACAGGTTCCAATACAGAAGGGGCTTTATTGTCTCTTTCTAGTACCGCGCCCACGCTTCCAGGTGGATACGATGTATTTAAAAGGGTTGGATGGGTTCGGAACAATGCTTCTGGTGATTTTATAAAATTCATCCAAACAAGAACGAATGATTTTAGAAAAGTTTTCTATGATGAGGAAATTACTAATTTAACAGTTTTATCACTTGGTTCAGCTACCATTTACACGGGGGTAAGTTTAGCTGCATTCGTTCCACCTACATCATTGGAACCTATTTTGGCCCTTGTTATAGCCCCAGATGATAGGGGTGATTTCCTAGAAATTAGGCCGACAGGCTCCACAATGGACAATGCCACTTATAAATTCAATGGTATTGATGACAAGAATAAATCTGGGTACGGTATTCAGGAAACTATTTGTAGTAATCTTCAAAACATTGAATATAGAGTAACACAAGCATCTGATGATGCTAGTATCGGAGTAGTGGGTTATTATGACCAACTTTGAGATTGTAGACTGCTTGGATTGCGGGAAATGTTGTACCTCTAAAAGTTTGGAGAATATTTCTGTATATGCCACTGATGAAGAATGGGAAGCTATTCCGAATCGATATAAGCCAATATTGAAATGGCAAAAAAACCACATGGGGTTCAAGCCACATGATGATGGTTTTTGTTGCAGCGCTTTGTCTGGTGAAGTCGGAAAGAAAATCAGTTGTGATATATATGAAATACGCCCGGACTCTTGCAGAAAGTTTGAAGTGGGTAGTGAAAGATGCTTGGAAGCTAGAAAGCTTGAAACTACGGGGTTCTTACAATGACAATGCACATAGTTACAGACACAGCTACCGGAAGGATTTTAAGAAGCGGTCACGATGTTGATTTTGAGAATGATGGTTCCTTTGATTCATCTACTGAATCTTATAGAACAGATGCCCCTGATAACGTAAAGGCTTCCAAATTAGATGATACATCAGACCATGATATATACAATGGGTTCGCTTATGAGACTGTTTCGGAAACAACCCCTGAAAAACTTATTAAATACAAGAAAAAGAAAAGAAAAAAGATTACTAATAAAACATATAAAAAGCTGAGCGAAGGATTTTCGCATAACGGAAAACATTTCTCTTGTATAAAAAAAGCACAAGATTTTATTGCTCACATGAAACAATTTATCGATAAAAGTAAACTTTTCATCCCATTACAAATAACCACTATTGAAGATGAGACTTATGTTTTTAACACTATTGAGGATTTTAATTTATTTGTGGACACCGTTTTGGGTACAGTAAAAAATCATAAGGATGAGGAACGTCCCATTAAACAACAACTTTTTGCGGCTACCGATATTGCTGCAGTTGACGCGATACTAGATGAGAGGTAATTATGCAAAATAACGGATTTACAGCACCAAATGGTTCAACTCTTGAAGTGGCCACAGTATCCTCGGATACCAAATTAATTCTAATTCAGAATAACGACGCCTCAAGTGATTTGAGATTTGGGTTTACGGATGCTAAAACAAACGCTACCGATGGGTTTTTGGTTGAAGCAAAACAAACATTTCCTTTGCCAGTAGATGGTAATGGTGGAAAAATATTTGTTTTTGGTGTCGGCGCAATTGTTGCCGGGGTAATAGGTCAACTATGAGAAGATACGATACAGGCCGACTTAAAAACGCTAGAATACTAGATGATGGCAGGTTAATGGCTGATGTAATCGTTTCTAGGACTGGAGTTTTGGATTATCGAAATGCTGATGGATCAGCTAGAAAAGAGTTTAGGGATCCTGATGAAGTGTTTAAACTTGATAGCCTAGCAACAATGAATATGATTCCTGTTACTGATGGACACCCTTCAGCGGGCCTTGTTACTTCAGAAAACGTAAAAGAATTAGGCGTAGGGCAAACAGGGGAAAATGCTCGTGCTGATGGCATATATGTAATGAACACTCTCACGGTCAATAACCAAGATGTAATCGAAAAAATTATGTCAGGTAAGCAAGAGTTGAGTTTAGGCTATCAGCTTGACCTTGACGAAAGCCCAGGGGAACATAAAGGCATTCATTATGACGCCGTACAAAAGAACATAAAATACAATCATCTGGCTTTAGTAGTTAATGCCAGGGCAGGGTCACAAGCAAGGATTTCCCTTGATTCTGGCGATGCCATCCAAATAAACAAACAACAGGAGAAACCAGAAATGGAAAAGAATTTACTTACCGTAAATCTGGATGGCATTGAATATCAAGCCTCCCCAGAGGTCAAGAAGGAACTTGACAGACTAATCTCTCGCGCTGATAAAGCCGAAGGTTCAGTTTCCACAATTAAAGAAGAAAAAACCACTCTTCAAGCTAAGTTTGATTCTCAGAAAGAAGAATTAGAAAAGCTTAAAAATGTGGATAATTCTGAAGAAATTAAAACAGCTGTTGACGCTAGAATTTCTCTAGTAAGTTCAGCTCTTAAACATCTTGATTCAGAAGAATCTAAAGAAATCGAGCTTAAAACTGATAGCGAAATCAAAATTGCTGTTATCAAAAAGTACTCACCTGATTTCAATGCTGATGACCAAGAGGAATCTTACATCAAAGCACGTTTTGATATTGCCTTAGAAAACACACCTAAAAAATCAGGTGTTGCTGATCAAAGACAACAAATGCAAAACAAAGATGGTGAAGAACCTATTGTAAATTCAGATGAAGCCCGTAAAAATATGTACAAAACTGTAACAAATGCCCACAAAGGCGAAACTAAATAACCAAAGGAGAATTGAAAAATGTCAGTACAAACTTCATATAACAGTAACTCCGATGTAGCCTTTGCAGGCATGAAAGCCGACTCAGGCTTTGATCGGGTGAATTCAGGAATTGGTGAAAGCACTATTCCTTTCGGACACGGCCTTATCGCCGGAACAAACGCGGAAACTCAGGTAAAAAATGCTGATGGTGCCGGTGTTTTCCGTGGTATATCTGTTCACAAACATAAAGAACCTTCTGCAGCCGGTGTTAATGATGCTGAATATGCAGACGAAGAAATGGTTTCAGCACTTACCCAGGGAAGAATCTGGTGTGCAGTTGAAACTTCTGTTTCCGGTTCAATCGCAATTGATGACGATGTTTTTATTAATATCGATATTGGCGGTGCCGAATTAGGAAAAGTAACTGATACTGTAGGGACTAATATCGCTACTGGAGGCAAAGTCATAAAAGTAGACGTTGCTTTGAAACTTGCACAAATTGAAATCAACCTTCCATAACGAATAAAGGAGAAACATCATAATGGAACAACTAACAAATCTTGATGCCGGTGAATCGGTCTTCTTTTCCCGTCAATTGGAAAGCATCAAAACAAAAGTATACAATGTTTTATATCCTGAGTATAAAGCAACTAGCCTATTGCCTGTAGATACATCTGCCGGTCCTGGTGCTGAAACAATTACTTACAGGTCTTTTGATCGTGTAGGCGTAATGAAACTGATCGCAGATTATGCTGATGATCTTCCACGTTCTGACGTTAAAGGTAAAGAAGTTACCATTAGAGTTAAATCGTTGGGTGGATCTTTTGGCTATAATCTTCAGGAAGTACGAGCTTCAGCAAAAGCCGGTACAGCCTTGAGTCAGTTAAAAGCTAATGCAACTAGACAAAGCTATGAAGCAAAAGTAAATGAACTCGCCTTTTTTGGTGATGCTGAAGCAGGCTTATTGGGCCTACTTAATCAGCCCGATGTACCTGCTGCAACAGTTCAAACTGGCGTTGTTTCTGGTAATGTTACTTGGCTTGGCGCTTCTCCTAAAAATACTGATGAAGTATTAAAGGATATGAATGACGCGGTTAGAGATCCCATGACCCTTTCAAAAGGTGTTGAGATCCCTGATACCCTTCTTTTGCCTCTTGATGAGTATAGTTATGTATCTACTACTCGTTTAGCTGCAGGAACAGACACTACTATTTTGCAATTTTTTCTTCAAAATAATCCTGGTGTTACTGTTGAATGGGTGAATGAATTAGCTGATGTTGCCGTACTACCTTCTGGTGGTGGTGGACCCGCTAATGTAATGATCTCATACAAGAAAAGCGCTGATAAATTAACCTTAGAACTACCTTCTCTTTTCGAGATGTTAGCAGTGGAGGCTCGCGGTTTAGAGTTTATCGTTAATGCTCATGCTCGATATGCCGGTGTTCAGGTTTATTATCCACTTTCAATGAATATTGTTGAAGGAATCTAATTACTCTCGTGGTGAGAGGTTGCCTCGCCGGTATGCCGGGGCTTAAAAAAATAGCATACTACTAACCACGAGAATAAGGAATTAAAAAATGATTATTAACAGAAAGAAATCAAACCCATACAGATGCGAAGGCGTATTAATTATGCCTGGTGTAACTGAGATCAAGAACCCAGAAGATGTTAAAAAGCTAAAAGCAAATAAGCAGTTTCAATATCAAATTGATAATGGTGTAATGCTGATAGTTACTGGAAGAGATGATAAAGGTAAAAAAGTTAGTGAGCCCAGTGAAATGACTGATGAATTATCTATTGGAGTAATCGAACAGACTTTTGATGCTAAGACTCTTGATAGTTTCAAGGAAAAAGAAATAGACAATAAAGGTAGAGGAAAAGTAATCAACTTTATTGACAAACAAATAAAATCCTTAACTGATCATCATAATTAATCATGGCAATTACTACCGTACCAGAAATAGTCGCTTTAAAAAGCCCGGATTTCGCAGGCGATTCACGCTTGACGGATTTTGAGGCTTTGGCACGACTACAACTAAGCGCTGATGTGTTTGGTGATAAAGGTACGTATGCAATTGCTCTTTTGGTCTTGCATTGGCTCCACTTGGATTCACTTTCAGGTGGTAGCAGTACGGGGTCTGGTTCTGGTTTTGCCGGTACCATTACAATGGAAAAAGAGGGTGATTTGGCCCGTTCTTATAGTGCCCCAACTGCCACTGGTAGTGCTTCAGAAGCTTATTATGGGAAAACCATTTATGGCCAAGAGTTATATCAATTAATTAGGGGCTGCCTCATTTTACCCATGAATAGGTGTATATGAGCACAAGAGATATTGATTTAGGTTGGGGTAAGTTCATGGACAACATGGTTGCTGTTGATGATTCATACACAAAGGTTGGTTTGCCTGAAAATGCTACTCTAAAGCCTGGAACTAAATCTGGTTCTGGTGCAGATGAAGCTAGTGATATGTCTGAATTGATTAAGATCGGTGCAATACATGAATTTGGAACAAAAAACATACCATCCAGACCTTTCATGAGAAACACTTTCGACCAGAACCGAACCAAAATAAATAAGATTCAACAGGTAATGTATGATAGGTTGGTCAAAGGTAATACTACAGTTAAAAAAGGCTTGGGCATTATTGGTGAGTCTGTTTCTAGGTTAGTCAAAAAACAGATTACGGATTTAAGATCACCCCCTAATAAACCATCCACAATTAAAAGGAAAAGAAGCTCTAATCCTTTAATTGATTCTGCACAAATGAGAAATTCAATATCTCATACTGAGGTTACACGTGGCGTCTAGTTTTGGAAATACTATTTCAGGCGTTCGACATTCTGGTGCCGGAGCTTATGATGCTCTAGGTAAATGGTCTGAAGGTGGTACTGATCCAATCAGCTTTAAGGGTAGCATACAGCCACCACTAGGCGATGATATGGCCTCTTTACCCGAAGGGCGCAGGGAAGTTGAAGCTTATCGCATCTATTCAGAATTTGAATTAAAAACTGTAGATGAAAATGGAAAGATTAATCCTGATAAATTAACACTTTTTGGTAAAACAAATGCTTTTGAAGTTGTTAGGGTTGAGGCTTGGCAGAATGGTGTTCGATCTCACTATGAATCACTGGTGGCTTTAATTGGCTGATTTAACAACTATACAAACAGCTATTAAAGCATGGGTTGATTCTGAAACTACTAATGTATGTATTATGGCAGAAGGAAATGGGCCCAAACCAGACGCACCTTTCTTTACTTACCGTTTAGCTTCTTTTATAGATGAGGCTGAAGATCATACATCTAGCCCTGATGCAATTTCAGGTGATGTAGTCATCACTGGAAACAGAGCTTTCACAGTTGAAATAAATGGATATGGCCCAGGGGTCATACAGAAATTAAGAGATTTAAAAAATAGTACTAGAAAGGGAACAATATTAGACACCTTTCGTTTATCTAATTTAATCATAGTAAATAGGCTTGCAATAACAAACCTGACAGGATTAGATCAATCAAATTTTGAAGAGCGCGGTATGTTTGAACTTTTAATGAGAACTGATAGTGTTATTACAGACACCGGTTCAGTAATTGAAGATTTTAACGGAACGGGAACTTTAAGTCAACCACCTAAACCAGATGTAACAACAACGTTGGAAGTTACCACACCATAAAGGAGAATAAATATGAGTATCAATGATATTGTAAATGTCAATATCACCCGGCAAACTTCCTCAGTTTCACGGGTTGGTTTTGGAACAATAAATATAATGGGGGTAAGTAAAGCTTTTACACCTCTAATTAAGTTTTATAACACTTTATCTGAAGTTGCTGAAGATTTCGACACTACTGCAAAAGAACATATTGCAGCCAGTGATGCTTTCGCACAAAATCCACAGGTAAGTAGAATTGCCATTAGCCGTAGGGCCACCTCTGATACTTCAGTTGTGACTGTTGACACGGTAACTGATTCTGTAAACTATTCAATTGTAATTGATGGTGAAACATTCACTTTTAATTCTGGTATTGGTGCAACAGCAATCACTATTGCAGCCGGATTAGTTGGTCTTATTAATGCTTCTGGAACTTTAGCCGTAACAGCTACTGATAACTTAGATGGCACTTTTGATCTAGATCCTGATGTAGCCAGTACAGATTATGCTGTTAAAATCGAATCTAAATTAACAATTACTTACACTACAGCAACAACCCCAGGCGCTGATCTTACAGCTATCAATACGGCTGATGATGATTGGTATGGTCTTGTTTATACTGAAAGAGTTGAAGCAGATGTTGAAGCCATTATGGATTGGGTTGAAGCAGAATTCAAAGTATTTGCAACAGCTTCCGCTGATGCTAATATCAAAGACCAAACTGATGCGGTTGATGTAACCACTGCAGCTTATTATGCTAAATCACAATCATTATCCAGGTCAGCGGTTTTCTACCATGCAAATGCTGCTACTCAATATCTCGATGCCGGTTTTCTTGCTGTTACTTTAGTTCAAGACCCAGGCTCTTATACTGGTATGTTCAAAACAGTTTCTAGTGTAACCGTTGACAGCTTATCTGCTACACAAGAAAAGAATGTAAAAGACAAAAATGCTAACACTTACTTAACCGTGGCTCAAGTGAATATCACAGCTGAAGGTAAAGTTGGCGAAGGTGAATATTTTGATGTAATTGTTTTTGTTGATTGGCTTAAATCAAGGATGCAAGAGCGTATTTATTCTGTATTAGTTAATAGCTTAAAAGTACCTTATACTGATGCCGGTATTGCTGCAATTGAAGCAGAAGTTACCGCACAACTTCAGGATGGTATTGCAGCTAAAGGGCTTACAAATAACCCTCAACCGACTGTTACAGTACCCAAAGCTATTGATATTTCTGCGGTTGATAAAGCCAACAGAGAATTAAACGGCATAACATTTCAGGCAACACTCGCAGGTGCGATTCATGCCGTAACAATTAATGGAACCGTTTCGGTTTAAGGAGTAAAAAATGGCAGTTTTAACCTATGACCCTAGTCAAGTTATAATAAGTGTTGGCGGTATCCCAATGTCAGGTTTTGCTGATGGAACCTTTGTTTCTATTATGCGATCTGAGGATGCTTATTCAAAAATAAATGGTGCTGATGGTGTTACATCAAGAGCAAAATCTAGTGATAAATCTGGAGAAATGACTCTTACATTAGCGCAAACTTCACCTAGCAATGATGTACTTTCGGGTATTGCTCTTGCTGATGAACTTACAAATGGTGGGGTCGTTCCCATCATTGTAAAAGATGCTTCTGGACGAACTAACTATTTCTCAGGGAATGGATGGATCAGAAAGACACCTGAAGCGGCTTTTGGCAAAGAAGTTGATAATCGTGAATGGACGTTTGACCTAGCGGATCTTGATGTATTCGCCGGTGGAAACGGATAACTTAACCAACTCGCCACGAGGGAGAAATGAATAATGATAAAAACACAGGACAAATTAATTGATGGCCAAAAGGTCGAAGTCACCCAACTGCCGGCGCGTAGAGGGTTAAAGCTAAAGCTTAAAATAACCCGCTTAGTCGGCCCTGCGTTGGGAAAATTAATTGGCGCAAAAGGCCAAACAGAATCTTTTCTGGATTCTGATATTGATATTTCAGAAATGCTTGAAAAGCTATTTGAAAATGTTGATGAAGAAACCCTCATGAACCTTATACAAGAAATACTTGTTACCACTAGGGTCGATGGCCAGGAAGTGGCTAAAGATGAAGTGTTTGATATGGTTTTTGCTGATGGTTATGCTTTAATGTATAAAGTAGTTTGGTATACATTGGAGGTGAACTTCAAATCTTTTTTGGAACTGATGGGTATTGGAAAAGCGAACAGCAAAGGCCAAACTCAAACGCAGAAAAAACGGAACAAAGGCTAAGTGAAGAATTAAGGGAAGAATTTATTATATGGCGAATATGGCACAGTGGGAAAGCAACATTGGAAGAACTAGATACATTCTGGTCACTTGATGATTGCCTACGCGCTGAAGCCGTAATGGATATGTTTCAGTATTACGAAAAATTAGAAACGGATAAGGTTAATGAAAAATGATCGTTAGGGAATTAGTCACAAAATTATCTTTCCGAGCTGATAACTCAGCTGTTAAACGGTTCGATCAAAATATTGGAAGATTAAAGAATTCTCTCGGTGGTGTTACTACCAATTTAAAACAAACAGCTAATGGTATCCGTAATTTAGGGGCGGGCTTAACTGCTTTTGTAAGTTTACCTCTAGGTTTATTAGCCGGCGGAATGATTAAAGCTGCTAGTGATGCGGAAGAAACAGAGGCCAAGTTTGGAACTGTTTTTTCCAGTATACGAAGTGAAGCGGATGCCGTTGCTGATAATTTAAAAAAGAATTTTGGACTATCTTCAAATGCTTCTAAACAATTATTAAGTGATACGGGTGATCTTTTATCTGGCTTTGGGTTTGCTCAAGATGAGACTTTAAAATTCTCTAAAGATGTTAATGAATTGGCGGTTGATTTAGCTTCATTCACTAACTTAGAGGGTGGGGCTGAACGTGCAAGCAGGTCGCTTACAAAAGCGCTTTTAGGTGAACGTGAATCTATTAAAGAACTAGGTATTGCAATTCTTGAAAAAGATGTTGTTGAACGTGTCGCATTAAACCGATCTAAAGGAATTACAAGGGCCACGATGAGGCAAGAAAAAGCCTTGGCCACTCTTCAATTAGCACAAGAGCAAAGTAAAAATGCAATAGGTGATTTTGCCCGTACTTCAGAAGGCTTTGCAAACCAAATGAGAATCTTTAAAGCTAGGCTGAATGATTTATCTGTTGAGTTTGGTAAGATTCTTTTACCGGTTGCTTTAAAAGTTGTGAGGGCATTGGGAAAGGTTGTAGCAAAATTTAGTGGGTTAAGTAAATCAGCTAAAACTACGATTTTAATAATCGGTGGTATTGTGGCTGCACTTGGGCCTCTTCTTTTAGTGTTTGGTGTATTAGCTAGTGCGGTTATTAGTTTAATTAGTTTGTTTTCAGTGTTTGGGGTATGGCTACTCCCTATAATTGCGGTAGTTGCTGCTATTAGTGCAGCGGTGGGCCTTTTGATTGAGGATTTTATTGTCTGGACAATGGGCGGTAAATCATTAATAGGGACTTTGATAGGTAGCTTTGAAGATTTTAAGGCGAAGGTCATGCCTGTTTTATCCCTGCTAAAAGATACCTTTGTGAATTTTTGGAAGGGTATTGTAAAAGGTGATCAGGAAGCTTTAGCTGCTTTTACTAAAAACATTGAAGAACTGGTTCCAGTATTAATAAAGGTTACTACTAAATTATTAGGGGTGATGCTTAAAGTAGCTAAAGAACTGGGTAAACTGTTTTTTGGTATTCTTGAAAGGTTGATCTCTTCAATTGGTGGTGCCATAGCAAGGATGATTGCTTCAGCTTTTTCTAAACTGATAAAATCCACGAATAATTTATTAGATGGGGTGGTTGATGGGTTGATTGAAAAATACCCAGTACTAGGAAAATTCTTAGTCGGTTCTGGCAAAAAAAGACCGCCAAAAGCACCGGAAACAGGGGGCAATAGTTCTGGTGGTGGATTTTTTGATAGCCTTAAAAATATAGGAAGTTCTTTTAAGGGGACGGCAAGTTCACAAAGTACAAGTGCTAATTTTGCAAGGGCTTTTAGTGTTGGTGGTAAACCTGGAATTTCCCAACAGAATCAATTCCATACAGAATTAACTGTGCAGCTTACGCCAGGAACAACAAATGAACAGGCGGAAGAATTGTTAGGCATCATTAGGGATGAAAATGCACAAAACATTGAATCAGCAATAAACTCTTCACCGGTGACTGAATAATGGCTGAATCTAAAGTTTCCTTATTGTTTGGTAGTAAAAAGGGTGCTACGATTGGTGAATTGGTATGTGATGCGACTTTAAAAGAAACGCATGATTACAAAAACGAAGTAACTCAATGGCCTATTGAAGAGGGCGCTAATATATCAGACCATATTAGGCAGGCCCCTGATGAAGTAGAAATCAATGGTTTTGTAACTAACTCGCCAGTACTCCAAGCTAATGTACAGAGGTTAGGGCAATTCGTAGGTTCACAAACTGACCCATTTATAGCCGGTGCCGTTGGGACCGCTGCAAATGTTGGTGGTTTGGTTTATAAGAACTTAAAAAGGCCCGGTTCAGTAAACCAAGTTGAACTGGCTAGGGATATTCTTTTAGATATTTCGGGGCGAACAGAAAACGGTAGTAACCACCAACCTTTAAAGGTTAAAATCGTCACTGGACTTAGATCTTATTCTGACATGGCCATGCTGTCTCTTAACATGCAGAGAGATGCTAGAACAGGTGAGGCGATGCCTTTTACTGCTAGGTTTAGGAAGATACGAACAGTTTCCACTGATACAGTTACTATTCCAAGGCCCTCGACTGATGTATCAAACACAACAGGTTCAACAGAATCAAATAAAGTAAATACAAATGAGACTACCGTACAAGAGGGTGAACTTGCTTCAGGGCTTTATAACGGTTTGGTGAAATAATAATGAGTGTTGTAATACCTATAGATAATGAAATAACCTCTCAGGAGTTAGAGGTTGGTTTAGATGGTACTCCGTATAAAATCAATTTCACATACAATGATAGGTTTGGTTTTTGGACAATGAGTTTTAAAAACTTGGAAGATGAAAGTTTAGTTTCTGGAATAAAGGTTGTTTTATCTTACCCTCTTTTGGACCAGTTCACAGACAAGGGTTTACCCCCTGGTGAATTATTCGCAATTGATACCACCCAAAATGAAACGAGTGTAAATAGGGATAATTTTGGAATAACTGTTAAAATGGTTTATATAACTGAGGCTGATATTGACACAATTTAATCGGTCCACCTCTTTCAACATTGGGCCAGTAGCAGGCCAAGGCGTAAAGGTTCAGAATTTACGCATTAATTTTAATATTAAAAAAACCAATAACAAAGAACCCAATATAGGGAGTATTAAGGTTTATAATTTAAGTCAATCCACGCGTGAACAGCTTGATAAAAATATTGAATCTGAAAACAAAAATAAGATTTATCTTAGTGCGGGGTATCTTGATTCAGAAGGGGAAAAGCTTCTATTTGTGGGTGATGTGAACAAAATCGAACACATGAAAGAAAATGCTGATGTGATTACTATGATTTCAGCCCAGGATGGGGCTAGAAATTTAAACACAGTAAAAGCTTCAGTTTCGTTTAAAAAAGATGCTTCTGCAAAAGAAATACTCGAGACTCTTTTGAAGTTATACCCCATTTCAAATGACCTTAAAAACACTGCAATCAAGGATATAAGACTTAAACAGGGCTTTTCTTTTGGTGGGTTGGCTAGTGAAGGTATTAAGAAAATAACTACTCTTTTAGGTTTGGATTTCAGTATTCAAAATGATGAATTAAGAATCATTCCATTAGATGGAAATAACAGCACCTCAGTTGTTAGTTTAACTAGCAAGTCTGGGTTGATCAGATCCCCTACCAGAATTAATGATGAGACAGAAAAATCATTAGGTAAATCAAAAAAGACGAACCCAGGTTGGAGGTTCATTTCTCTTTTGCAGCCTCTTATAATTCCAGGCGGAAGGGTTCAAGCTGAATCTCGGGATATACCCAAATCTGTTTTTACAGTCGTTTCTGTAGAACATAAAGG
>Ga0066844_10000012_pt1 | contig 29302 bp, 20 predicted proteins | sample ETNtaG_17_FD_66664 | JGI IMG/M metagenome (GOLD analysis project Ga0066844, IMG submission 66664) | Marine microbial and viral communities from oxygen minimum zone, Eastern Pacific Ocean - ETNP201302PF82A | ecosystem: Environmental > Aquatic > Marine > Oceanic | place: Pacific Ocean: Eastern...
AGTTGACCGTCCAGTTGTAGAAGCTGAAGAAGAAGCAGTAGAAGCAACTGAAGAGTAATTAATACTCGATTAGAAAAAGGGGCCCGAGTGAAAACTCAGGCCCCTTTTTTGTGTCTGTTGTTTTGTTCTCAATATTATCTATTCGTACCGTAATCATCATTTATTTGGCATGCTTATTGTAAACATTTATTTAGGGTAAGAACTTATTCAAAGCTAAGTTTACATCTGTATTAAACAAGGCGAAGAGCGTTAAGGAAACAACGTGCTATCGGTTTCAGGAAATTACCAGTCTCTAGGTCTTTCAACTTTACAAAATACGGCACTATCCACCCGTCTAGAGCGCTTGAGCTCTGGGTTAAGAATAAACAGTGCTGCTGACGACAGTGCAGGCCTTCAGATATCCAATAGACTTGCTTCCGAGAAAAAGGCGTATACCCAGCTTAATCGAAACCTAAATGACGGTATCAGCTACGCGCAAATCGCTGAGGGTGGGCTGCAAGAGTCTGCCGCTATACTGCAACGAATGCGGCAATTGGCAATACAATCGCAAAACGGCGTAAATGCGGTAAATGACCGTGCAGCTCTGGATAAAGAATTCCAACAACTTAAAAATGCACTTAATGGCATTGCCTACAACACGGAAGCTTTTAACCACTTGCCGCTGGTAGGTGACACTGATTTGCTTTCAGCGAACGTACCCTCAATTAGTGACACGTTTACTAACGGCGTGGCTCAAAGTATGACAAGTGGACTGCGCTCTATTGCATACATACCGGCTGGCTCTTCAAACATTCAAATAGACTTACATGACAATGGCGCTAACGACGATATTCAGGTATTTACCGTAGACGGAAAACATTTAGCGGGTACGCCGCTTTCGGCAGCTACGTGGGGGGCTTACGGCGTAGTGAATTCATCAGCCATTGAGGGGACATTCTTTCTTCCGACAAACGGCTATAGCCCTTCGGCATCCTACGACGATAGTGATTTATTAACCGTCGGAAGCGCTACTATAGACGGCAATATCATTTCATTCACCGGGGATCAGAACGCCAGCGGTAACCTAAATGAAAACCTTACAATTACGAGCAATGCACAACCGCTCATTATTTCTGTTATCGGCACAGGCTCTTTTAGTGTAACAGCCTCGTGGACATCGCTTGGGGACGGAGACAGTCAAAATTTCAGCTTAGGGCCCGTTGACATTACTTCAACCAATCAATTAGGTGTTGGTACTGACTTCATTGAACTTACCAAAACACCCGCTACATTAACAGACCTCGGGCTAGGCGGCACTTCGTTGCAAAGTGAAAGTGACGCTGAAAACGCGCTTACACAGATAGATAGTGCGCTTGAGATAGTCGGAGAAAGTAGAGCTTTCTACGGTGCTAAAATTAATCAGATGTCATCCGCTATTAGAAATAACGCAATTGGCCTTGAGAATATAAGCAACGCTCACTCTCAAATAACTGACGCTGACTTCGCTTCAGAAACTGCATTACTTACGCAAGCACAAATAGTTGAACAGGCAAGTATTTCTGTTCGAGCTCAAGCTAAGTCTAGTGATGAGCAGGTATTGGGGTTGTTGGATTCTATAAGTGGTAATTAGAAACGCGATTCATTGTGACAAAGTTGGCACTTTATCCTTTACAATAGCGATTTATAATACAATCAATTAATGCTTTTCTACGTTAGAAAGCGTTAAAAAGCATTGTAAATCTATCCAAATTCATAAACCCAAGGAAAAAACGAGAGATGGGAAGCCAGATTACGTGCTTTAAGGCCTATGACATTCGCGGTGAACTAAATACACAGCTTACTGAAGAAGTAGCATACAGAATTGGCTACGCGTTTGCTGCAGAGTTGAGTGCAAAAACGGTAGTGGTTGGCAGTGATGTTCGTTTAACTTCCACACCCTTAAAGCTAGCACTAAGCGCAGGTCTGATTGATGCCGGTGCTAAAGTGACTGATATTGGAATGGCTGGCACCGAAGAAATTTACTTTGCAACCAAACACCTTAGGGTGGACGGTGGTATAGAAGTTACGGCAAGTCATAATCCAATAAACTACAATGGTATGAAGCTAGTTAAAGCCGGCTCTGTTCCTATAAGTGGCGATACAGGTTTAAACGCAATTAAGGTGCGAGCCGAGGCATTAAGCGATGAGCTCGTTTCAAGTCGCCTATCTCATTATACTTCAGGTGCAATTATAAATGCTGAAGCTTTTTTTAACGGGCAAGCGCATATTCAACTAGAGAAACTAGAAGAAACCGACCAGTACCTCAAACAATCGTGTATAGATGATTATGTGGCTCATATGCTGTCGTACGTTGAGCTTAATAATTTTACCCCCCTTAAAGTTGTGGTTAACGCAGGTAATGGTGCGGCTGGCCCTGCAATCGATGCCATTGAGCATGAGATGCAAAGACAGAACGTGCCAATTGAATTTGTCAAAGTCCACCACAACGCAGACGGTACTTTCCCAAATGGTATTCCTAATCCACTTTTACCAGAAAACCGTGCAGACACCGCCGATGCAGTAGAAGCCTCAGGTGCCGATTTTGGTATAGCCTGGGATGGCGATTTCGACCGTTGTTTTTTATTCGATGCAGACGGCGAGTTCATTGAGGGATACTACATAGTTGGCCTTCTTGCTGAGGCCTTTATTGAGAAAAATACCGACAGCAAAATAATTTATGACCCACGCGTGTATTGGAACACTGAAGACATTGTAGTAAACGCCGGCGGCACTCCTATTAAGTCAAAAACTGGCCACGCATTTATCAAAGAAAGAATGCGTAAAGAAGATGCAGTATATGGCGGCGAAATGAGTGCACACCATTACTTTCGCGATTTCGCCTACTGTGATTCAGGTATGATTCCGTGGTTATTAATTGCAGAGCTTGTGTGCGTTAAACAACAAACTCTAGCCAGCATGGTGAAAGAGCGAATAGAAGCGTTCCCTTCTTCAGGCGAGATAAACAGCAAACTAAAAGATGCCGATGCAGCGCTAGAACGTGTGACTAAAAAGTATCAACCCCTAGCTAACGTTGTCGATACTACTGACGGACTAGGCTTAGAGTTTGACGATTGGCGCTTTAATCTACGTAAATCGAATACAGAGCCAGTAATTCGTCTTAATGTAGAAAGTAAAGGCGATATTTCATTAATGGGAGAAAAAACTAGAGAAGTGTTAGCCCTTATACGCGCTGAATAATTATTGTCTAATCATTAATCACGAAACAACACTAAAAAATAGGGCAAAAGTGCTGAACTTGGCCCTATTTTTATTCCCACCCAGTTTTTGCCATTTAATCGCAATACAAACCTTTGTATACTACCTACTGAATATAAAACTATTAGGACGTGGGCCAAGCACCCACACATCAAGGATATTACAAATGAAACCAGTAGTATTAGCTGGCGGCTCAGGTAGTCGCTTATGGCCTAAATCTCGTGCAGCGCTTCCAAAGCAGTTTCTGTCTCTCACATCAGACAGTACTATGCTGCAAGACACAATCACTCGCTTAAAAGGCACGCCGGCTCAAAATCCAATATTCATTTGTAATGATGCTCATCGCTTTCTTGTAGCAGAGCAGCTTCGTCAAAAAGATATTCAACATGGTGGAATTCTATTAGAGCCTGTTGGCCGTAATACGGCACCAGCAATAGCTCTTGCGGCGCTTCACGCGACGATAAACGGCGAAGATCCCGTTCTTCTTGTGTTGGCAGCAGATCACCTTATCAAAGACAACCAAGCCTTCCATAATGCTATTGCCAAGGCTGAGAAATTAGCAGAGCAGGGTAAACTCGTTACTTTCGGGATTGTCCCAGATCAGCCGCATACAGGATATGGTTATATCAAAGCCGGAGAGCACGCGGGCGATGGTTTCGAAGTAGCACAGTTTGTGGAAAAACCTGCATTGGAAACTGCAAAAGAATATGTCGATTCGGGCAGTTATTACTGGAATAGCGGCATGTTCATGTTTAAGGCAAGTCGTTACCTAGAGGAACTACAGAAACATAATCCTGAAATGTTAGACGTGTGTAAGCGTGCTATCGATACAGAAACACCAGATCTAGATTTTATTCGTGTAGACCACGACATTTTTGCAACCTGCCCAGACGATTCAATCGATTACGCGGTAATGGAAAAAACAGATAGCGCTGCCATGGTTCCATTAGACGCAGGTTGGAGCGATGTAGGTAGTTGGTCTTCACTGTGGGAAACTGCTGAGAAAGACGAAAATGGCAATGCTACTGTAGGCGATACTATTCTAGAAAACACAAAGAACAGTTACGTAAATGCTGAACAGCGTTTGGTTTCTGTAATTGGTTTAGAGGACGTTATCGTAGTAGAAACTAAAGATGCCGTAATGGTTGCCCACAAAGATGATGCACAAAGCATTAAAACGGTTGTGAACAAACTTAAAGCTGAACATCGTCCAGAGTTTGAATTCCACCGTGAAGTGTTCCGCCCGTGGGGAAGCTACGATTCTATCGACAGCGGCGCCCGTTTCCAAGTAAAACGCATTACGGTTAAGCCTGGTGAGAAATTATCGGTTCAAATGCACCATCACCGCGCTGAACACTGGATCGTAGTCTCTGGTAGTGCAAACGTAACTATCAATGAAGAAACGCAACTGGTTACAGAAAACGAGTCAGTCTACATTCCTATTGGTGCGGTTCATGCGCTAGAAAATCCTGGAAAGATTCCATTAGAGCTTATCGAAGTTCAGTCAGGCGCATACCTCGGTGAAGACGATATTGTTCGTTTTTCTGATAGGTATGGGCGTGTTGAGAAGTAATTCATAAAGCCGTTTAAACTAAGCGTGAAATGTTTTCTCGTTGAATGTCAAACACCATTTTAAATACATAGTTTTGAAACCGGGGCAGACGATGTAACTGACAACAGCTCGCTAAGCGAAGGTATGAATTATATGAACCTTGCGAAAACATTAGTCGGCCTTTCAGCTTTAAGCATACTGGAAAGCGATGTGTTCTATTTGATAACGCTGAAATGATTTTACCGCAAGTATAGATAATCGACTTACCTACGTTAGCGAGAACCTTTCTATCTGCGGCGCAAAAATGAGTCAAATAGCGCCTGCGCTAAAATTACATTGCCGTATGGACGAAGGACAACTGGTCGCGGGTTCTCAAATCTTCGATACTGATATTCCAGTTGAAACTGATGAATCCACATTGGCGCAAAAAGTGGAGCAAGCTAGTATTTCAGTACTAGGGCAAGTTAAGTCAGGTGATGAATAAGTTTAAGAGGGGATGGGATGTACGATTAGTTATTCAACCCCTTTTATTCTGGTCGAGCTTATCGACAACATAAATTACTCCCTATAAGGTGTAAATAAGATGCAAATCCAAATATAATTACAAAGGAGCCAAAACATAAATACCAAACTCCTTACATTCAACTATCAGTGATAAAGAAATTATTCAAGGACACTTCTTTAGTATGGCGATTATATGCACCGCAGAGACTAACGAAATTTGGAGCTACATTCTAAATGCTTTAAAAGGCAAGGGAATTGAAGGTGTAGCGTCAAGCCAGACAGTAAGTAAAAATCTCACTCTTCTCACTACTCCTCTAACAACAACAGAGATATTCGACTTATGCTCTAGTGGCGAAGGTGGCGAAATTTATGTGTTTTTTTCACCTCCGAGCTTAGTTGTTTCTGCTGATTCTGGTAAATCTGATATATCAAAAGATGTAATTGAACGCGCAAAACTCTCTGAAGAGTTATTAGACTTATACTATAAATTTAAGCATAGAATTAGGTTGATCAATTCAACGTTTTTGTTTGATAGTCCAAATCGAGGGTTATCTATAAATGGGACCTCGCTCGATTTGGGGACGGTTTCATGTCCACTAAGTTATAAAGACGTCTTATCCTACTTGGCCTTCAATAATCAAATTGAAAAAGCACTTAAAATAGAGAAGTTACTGAACGGTGTAAGTTATTTAGAAGGGACGACGATAAACTCGCTGGTGAGTAAAACTTGTGACAGGCTTGACCGCGAAACGGGAGCTCTAAAAGGGCAGATAGCCAAAAATAACGAAGAAATTTCGAAGTTAGTTGAAGAGCTCGCCAGTAAATCCAAGAGTCTTGAAGAAGCTGCGTTGGTTTATGAAAAGAAAATAGACGTATTAAACGATAAGGTTATCTCGCTTACAGGTGAGCTGTCGGACAGCAATGATGTGTGTGGTACTTATCAAGAAAAAAATATCGAATTAGCGGCTCAAATCAAAAGATTAGAAGAGTCACTATTTATTACGCAGGAAACGCTTGAAAATTTTGTAATAAAGTCAGACTCTGAAATTCAAAAGATCAACGATAAATTTCAAAAGCTGTTAATAAAAAGTGAAGAGAATACACGAAAAAGAGAGCAAGCTGAAGCTCAGACGACCCTGATAAAGAGAGACTACGAAGCGCGTTTGAAGTCTGCAAAAGAGGATAAGACTGCAGAAGTTGACAAATTAACGTCTGCCTGGAAATCCGAAATAGTTGAGTTAGAAAAAAATGCTGAGCGTCAAGTTTCTGCGAAAAATAAAGAATTGGTAACGCTAAAAGTAACTAGTGAAAGAGTATTAGAAAAATTAGAGCGCGAAAATAAGAGCTTACGGAAAGAGTTGAAATCTTACCAAGCGCTTTACTATCAAGTAAAAAATGACTTTGATGCGGTCAAAGGTTCCACAACATGGAAGACGCTTAGTCCTGTCTTGAAAGTTAAAGATAAAGTCTTGGGGAAGAATCAAAAGTTTGACCAAGATGAGCTAATATCAAATATCGGTTTGTTGTATACAAGTGATTTATTCGATGCTGAATGGTACTTAGCTACCTATACGGATGTCGCAGAACAAGATTTAGACCCTGCTCGGCATTATTTATTACATGGGTTTAAGGAAGGACGGCGTCCCAGTCTAAACTTCGACGGCAATTGGTATTTTAACTACTATGAGGATGTAAAGGCTGCTGGATTTAATCCTCTCGTACACTTCATTAAATATGGGAAGGCTGAAGGGCGTAAAACATCTCATAATCTCCTTATGAATTTGGATAGGTAAAGATTTATGGATGAAAAACGTAAAACTTTGTTATGGCTAGGTGGTGGTCAAGTAACCGATGTCAATATCAACTTTGAGAAATATGATGAAGTGGTCTTTATCGATGCACTTAAGCATATTTGCTGGGAAATAGAATCTTTTATTTCACAAAAAAATATTAATGGATTTGTTATTAATGGTGCAATATCAGAGCGCGTAACCACAGCAAATTTTAATGAAACTTCTGATAGCGACTATTCATTTCTAGAGGGATACGAAGTTAAAACTCCTAACGACGTTAGTGTTATTAATTCTTCAACAGTTCAGACATTGGGGTTTTCAGATTTACTATCACTAGTGGATTTTGCCTCATCTAGCCTATCCATTGTTTGTTCAATTTCTAGTCTCTCTCATATTCTTAGCGAGCATGTCCTATCTAATACCGAAGACGGGAGTGTTGATGAGTTCTTTTTATTACAGCACGATCATCAAGCTACTGTTGCAATAGACGATGGTCTCTTTAAGCTGATGAAGAGTCATTTTTATCTTCGAAAAGCGCCTATCAAATGCTTGAGCGGCAACTACTTTTCTCATTACTGTTTTTCGGCCGCTAAATTAAAAGCCGCATTAAGAGATGAAGCTGAAAAACACCTCAAATTGGAGAACGAATCTCTTAAGAGCAAACTTTCTCAAAAAGAAAAAAAATACGAGTTGCTGTTGACCAGCTTTGAAAGCTTCAAAAGTAAAGCGGCCAAACAAATGGAAGGTCTACTTGAGCATACGAAGGTTATAGAACGCACACAAGCTGATATTCTTACCGCAGTATCGGAAGCACTTATAGAAAAGATTCCTTCTCTGGAAAATCAAATTAATACACTAGTTGAGGACGCCAAAGACTTTAATGCCAGTACAATAGCAATTACCAAAGAATCTATAAATACAGTGTTAGAGAAACTGGAAGTGGCAACAAAGCATAGTAATGATAGTGTGACAAATGTGGTAGATGCTGCAGCATCACGATTGATAGATAAGCTGGAGTCGACAGAGAAGAGTACGAAAGCACTAGTTAGCTCATCACATACTAATACGATCAAACAAATTGAAGATTATTCTTCTGTACGTAATTTTATTGATAGCGGCCATAAACCTCTTAATTTTCATGGGTGGCCTATTAGCCCTGACATAGCGGTTCGAATTGTGACAATGCTGTCGACAGCTCAGTATGACGGAGTACTTGAGTTCGGGAGTGGTACCTCCACTGCGCTGATAGGAAGAATCATAAAAAGATTGATAAAGGACAACGTTTATGAAAAACCAATTCCGTTCTTTTCTTTCGACCACAATGAAAAGTACTATGCGAGGACAAAAGAGCTACTCAAGGCTCATGATGTTTTGGAGTTCGTAACTCTAAATCACTGTGAATTAGTTAAAGAGAAGTTTAATGACAGCGAGTTTCTATACTACGACTGCCGTCGCGTTATTAATAGCTTTGGTAAGTTGTTCAGCAAAAGCAAGCCAAAATTTTTAGTTTTGGTTGATGGGCCGCCAGGCGCCACAAATCCGCATGCAAGGTATCCAGCGTTCCCGATAATTTTACAAGAAATCAATCGCAATGCATTTGAGTTCGATTTTTTGGTGGATGATTACAATAGAAGAGAAGAGAAAGAAGTCGTCGAAAAATGGAAACGAGATGCAGAGTTAGCAGGACTTAGCTCGGAAAATGAAGTAGTTACAAGTGAAAAAGGTTTTTCGATATTTAGTGTTAGGTTTAAGAAATGAGTATTTTTAGTGAAGCAAGGAAGTTCTTCGAGAAAGGAGACTACGCTAAAGCGTTAGAGTTATACGAAGAAGCGGGTAAAAGTTTTGGCAGAGAAGTCGTCAGCTATAATGTTCAAAGATGCAGAGAGCTATTAGGTGGCTTATATGGGTTAGATAAAATTACTCAAATACTTCTTTCTAATTCTGATAGTGATAAAAAGACATCTCATGAACTTTTTAACTATTATGATGAATTAAAAAGGCAGAAGTCAGAAGATGCGCAGGTTAAAACGGTAAAGCGAGTTCCTGCAGCATGGCCTAATGACTTATCTCTTGCTCCCCTACCAGAATCAACAAATGACTTCGAGTGGTACGGCTCCGTTAGAAATCAGAATAGTTATAAGAACGAAGACTATGCTCTTAGTATAATTATTCCTACTTTTAACAGGGCAAAGTTGCTAGACGTTACTTTAGCTTGTTTAGTTAATCAGAAGACAAATTTCAATTTCGAAGTTATAGTAGCTGATGACGGAAGTAAAGAAGACCTTATTTCAATAGTTAAGAGTTTCGAAAGTCGGCTTCAGATAAAGTATGTACGACAGCCTGATTATGGCTATCAACTATGTGCTATTCGAAACCTAGGGCTTCGTGCAGCGAAATATGAGTTTGTATCTATTTTAGATTGTGACATGGCACCAGATGTTACTTGGGTCGAATCGTATCTTACAGAGCTGAAGAAAAACGATAATGTAGCATTAATTGGACCTAGGAAGTACGTTGATACTTCACACTTATCATCTGAAGATATTTTAGATAATCCAACGCTAGTTGGTAGCCTACCAGAAGTTCTTACAGCAGAAACATTAGGGCGTTCGAATACAGGTGAAAAATCTGTAGATTGGCGTCTTGCACACTTTGAAAAAACTGATTCACTCAGACTGTGCGACTCACCATTCCGTTATTTCAGTGGTGGGAACGTTGCTTTTGCAAAAAAGTGGTTGGATAAAGCTGGTTGGTTTGACGAAGAGTTTACTCATTGGGGCGGCGAAGACAATGAATTCGGCTATAGACTATACAGAGCAGGGTGCTTCTTTAAATCAGTAGACGGTGCATTAGCTTATCATCAAGAACCTCCTGGTGCAGAAAATGAAACTGATAGGGCTGCTGGAAAAGAAGTTACAATTAAAATTGTCCATCAGAAAGTTCCGTATTTCTACAGAAAATTGGAGCCTATTGAAAATGCGGTAATCAAACGGGTTCCTTTAGTTTCAATATATATTCCTGCATATAACTGTGAAAACTCTATAGAACGATGTGTAAATAGTGCGTTAAATCAAACTGTTACTGATTTAGAAGTTTGTATTTGCGATGACGGCTCTACAGACGCTACTTTAAGTTTAATTAAAGAAAAGTACGGCACAAACCCGAGGGTTAGATTTGTTAGCCAAGCGAATGGTGGAATAGGTAAGGCTTCAAATACAGCGGTAAAATTGTGTAAGGGATACTATATTGGACAGCTCGATTCTGACGATTATTTGGAGCCCGATGCAGTTGAATTGTGTCTATCTGAGTTTTTCAAGAATAGGCAGTTAGCGTGTGTTTACACGACTAACAGGAATGTCAATCCAGATGGCTCCCTAATACAAAATGGCTATAACTGGCCCGAGTACTCGCGAGAAATGCTAACGACAGCAATGATTTGCCATCACTTTAGAATGTTTACCATGCGAGCTTGGAACTTAGCTGGCGGGTTTGATGAAAAAATACTTAATGCGGTTGATTATGATATTTATCTTAAACTTAGTGAAGTTGGCCCATTCAAGCATATCAACAAGATATCGTACAATCGAGTGCTTCACGGTGAAAACACATCTATAAAAAAGTTAACAGAGCAAAAGGAAAATCATTTCAAAGTTGTAAATGGGAGCTTATTACGGCAAGGCATTAGCGAATATCGTTATGTCCCCTCAGATAACAATGATGCTAGTAGACAATATGAATTTGTTAAATCGCAATAGTCTAAGCCTATAGAAATGAATATTGGTAAAATAAGAATAAAACTTCCATTTTCAATGAAAGTTTTGAAATCAGCACTGTGGCAAGAGTCGATAGTGAGCAAGTGGATATGAAAATGAACAATGCCATAGAAAAAGAGTTATCAAAAGCTTTTGATTTACTTAAAAAACGACAACAAGATTCGTTCCCGAGCTTGTACGAGGTACTTAGACTTTACGAAGATATTAGGGATAGAGCGTCAATGATTGGTGAGTTTGAGTCTGTATCATTACAAACCGGCCGAGCTATCTCTAATATTGCCTTTAACTTTATGAATTTGAATGAGGGTAAACGGTTAATTAGGGGGGACAAGCTCAACTTTGAAAAAGGTAAAGGGGTGTTTTTTCTAGCACATCGAGGAGGGTTGTGTAATCGATTGCGAGCGATAGCATCTCTTCAAACTCTATCAGATTATTTAAGCTTTCCATTCTACTTTTCATGGTGCGAGACTCTTTCTTGTACTGGCGGACCGCCCACGAGCTCACTATTTGCGAATAATCTATCTTCCGCTTTGGATCACACAATTAACGGTTATTCAGAGTTCTTTTTCGAGGATGAGCCTTACACTCCATGGTTGTTTTTTAAAAAATTCGAAGAATGTGGTCACAAAATAAATTGGAAGACGTTTTTTGAAATTTATAAGGTAAAATCTCAAGCGCTTTTAGAAAACCTATTAACAAAGTCGGGAGCTATCGAAACTTTTAACAATTTTATCGCTGACAACAGTTTAAAAGATTTCATAGGTATACATATCAGACGAGGAGATTTCGTTGAATATTTTCAGCAGAGTTACCCCGATAGTTATTTGCCGAGCATAGAAGAATATGTTCAGTATATCCAGAAGTGTTCTGGACAAAAAAAAGTGTTTTTGAGCACGGATGATGCAAGTGTAAAAGAAAAGTTTAGTGAGTTGCTAGGCGACGACTATTGCTATTACGACTTCAGTTTTGATGATACAAAACTTAGACAAACTAGTTTTCTACACAGCTTACTTGATTTGGCGACTCTGTCACGAAGTTCTTTACTAATACCAACCCCCAAATCGAGTTTTAGCGATTATGCTTGCTCTATCAGTACTGGCGAAGTCGTTAAACTTTAGAGGAACAAAATGAAAAAAGCATTGATTACCGGTGTAACCGGCCAGGATGGCTCTTATTTAGCCGAGTTTTTATTAGAAAAAGGATATGAAGTACACGGTATAAAGCGTCGTGCCTCATCGTTTAATACTGAACGTGTCGACCATATCTTTCAAGATCCACATGTTCAAAATGCACGTTTTAAATTGCATTATGGCGATTTAACAGACTCTTCAAACTTGATCCGTATAATGAAAGAGGTCGAGCCAGATGAAGTTTATAATCTGGGCGCGCAATCACACGTTGCGGTATCTTTTGAAGCACCAGAATACACTGCTGATGTAGATGCAATTGGAACACTTCGGCTTTTAGAGGCAATTCGCTTTCTAGGCCTTGAAAAGAAAACTAAGTTTTATCAGGCCTCTACTTCTGAACTGTATGGCGAAGTGCAAGAAATTCCACAGAAAGAAACTACACCGTTTCACCCACGCTCACCTTATGCCGTAGCTAAGATGTATGCGTATTGGATTGCAGTAAACTATCGCGAGTCTTACGGCATCTATGCATGTAACGGAATTTTATTTAATCACGAATCTCCACGCCGTGGTGAAACCTTTGTAACTCGCAAAATTACGCGCGGTATTGCTAATATTGCACAAGGCTTAGAGTCTTGCTTGTACCTTGGCAATATGGATGCGCTTCGTGATTGGGGCCATGCTAAAGATTACGTACGTATGCAGTGGATGATGTTACAGCAGGATAAACCTGAAGACTTTGTAATTGCCACAGGTAAGCAAATCTCGGTACGTGAATTTGTTACAATGTCCGCAAATGAAGCAGGTATCACGCTTGAATTTAGTGGTGAAGGTGTTGATGAAATTGCAACTGTTACTGACGTTGCGGGTGATAACGCACCAGGCGTAAAAAAAGGCGATGTGATTGTAAAAGTCGACCCTCGTTATTTCCGTCCAGCCGAAGTTGAAACGTTACTTGGCGACCCTACCAAAGCAAAAGAAAAACTTGGATGGGTACCCGAGATTTCAGTAGAAGAAATGTGCGCAGAAATGGTACAAGCTGATTTGGACAAAGCCAAGCAGCACGCACTACTCAAAAGCTCTGGTTATAACGTGTCGTTTTCGGTTGAATAAATGAAGATTTTTGTAACAGGCGGTTCGGGCATGGTAGGGCGCAATATTATTGCGCTCTCATCAAGCCAAGAACATGAAATAATTGCCCCATCTAGCAAAGAGGTAAACTTAATGAATTTCGATTCGCTATCGTCATTCATTAAAAGTGAGCGCCCCGATGCCATCATTCACTGTGCTGGGCTTGTCGGTGGTATTCAGGCTAATATAAAAAGCCCATTTGATTTTGCATATATTAATGCACTTCTTGGCTTAAACGTTATAAAAGCTGCGTTAGACAATAATGTTGAAAAGGTTATAAACCTTGGCAGTTCATGTATGTATCCCCGCGATGCTGTAAACCCGTTGAATGAAAGTGATATTCTCAAAGGTGAACTCGAACCCACTAACGAAGGGTACGCGATTGCAAAAGTGTTGACTGCTCGTTTGTGTGACTACGCTAATGTACAATACGGGGCCAATTACAAAACAGTAATACCATGTAACCTTTACGGATACTGGGATAAGTTCGACCCAAATCATTCGCATATGATTCCAGCAGTTATACGTAAAATACATGATGCAAAAGTAGCCGGTGCTGATTCAGTTGATATTTGGGGTGATGGAAAAGCGCGAAGAGAGTTCATGTTCGCAGAAGATTTGGCTGACTTTTGCTTATTCGCGTTGAGCAAATTTGATGCTTTAGAGCAACTTACGAATGTTGGTCTGGGCTTTGACTATTCTATTTCAGACTACTACTCGGCCATAGCTGAACTAGTTGGTTTTGACGGTGAGTTCACATACGATCTTTCTAAACCTGCTGGGATGAAGCAAAAACTTGTATCAGTTGAAAGGTTAGAACAACTAGGCTGGAGTGCGAAGCATTCGCTTACGCAAGGCTTAGAAAAAACATATCAATTTTATTTGAAGGAGCATTGTTAATGTCACTGCCTCTAGCAACATCCACATGGGATGACAAAGAGATTGCTGCACTAAATTCTGTAATTGAAAGTGGCATGTTTAGCATGGGTAAACACGTCGCAGAATTTGAGGCTGAGTTTGCAGAGTTTGTAGGTTCGAAGTATAGCGTAATGGTGAACTCTGGTTCTTCCGCAAACTTACTGGCTGTAGCTGCGTTGTTTTTTAAAAAAGAAAGAAAGCTAAAAGCGGGTGATGAAGTTATCGTACCTGCAGTTAGTTGGTCAACAACCTATTATCCCCTTCAGCAATACGGCTTGAAATTAAAGTTTGTCGACATTGATAAAGACACGCTCAACTTAGACCTTAAGCAACTTGAAAGTGCAATTACAGAGAAAACAAAGGCAATATTTGCTGTGAATCTGTTGGGTAACCCAATTGATTATAAAAAAGTTGAATCTTTGATAGAGGGTAAGGATATTTATCTTCTAGAAGATAACTGTGAATCACTAGGTGCTACGTTAGACGGAAAGCAAGCTGGTACATTTGGCGTGATGGGAACATATAGCTCGTTCTTTAGTCACCATATTTCTACTATGGAAGGTGGTCTAATCGCAACTGACGATGAAGAACTTTACCATATATTGCTTTCTATCCGCTCTCACGGATGGACACGCCACTTACCTAAAGACAACAAAGTTGTAGAAAAAAGCGATAACGCATTCCATGAGTCCTTTAGATTTGTACTCCCTGGCTACAACGTTCGTCCGTTAGATATGTCTGGGGCGTTAGGAAAAGAGCAGCTCAGAAAGCTTCCCGCTATTATTAGTGGTCGTCAAGAGAATGCAAAATTCTTTGTTGAAACTTTTTCTAAAATTGAAGGAATCAGTATTCAACAAGAGACCGGAAATAGCAGTTGGTTTGGATTTGCCATTATCTGTGACGCCGGAAGCGAAATGAGAGATAAGCTTGTTGAAGCGCTTACCAATGAAGATGTCGATTGTCGACCGATAGTGGCTGGTGACTTTACAAAGAATGAAGTGATGAGCTATTTTGATTACGAGTTACATGGTGAGATGACTAATTCATCGCTAATAGATAGCTCAGGTTTCTTCATTGGCAATCACCATTATGATGTGAGAAGCAAGCTGGCAGCAATAGCAACGCTGATCGAGCAAACTTTAAAAGCCTGATTGGTATTTGTCACCAGTAAAGCAGTGCAACCGCACTGCTTTTCAATTTCTAATCGTATCGAATTATGTTATGAGCTTTTTAACCCAAGCACAATTTACTAATATTATCGCTGCAACCCCTTTAGTCTCTATCGACTTGCTAGTTGAGAATACGAAAGGACAAATATTATTAGGTTACAGAAACAACCGTCCGGCGAAGGGTTATTGGTTTGTTCCAGGCGGAAGAATTCTTAAAGATGAACCTATGTTGTGTGCATTTAAGCGTTTAACTTCTGCCGAACTTGGGATCACGTTTGAGCTTCGGCAAGCTGAGTTTTTAGGTCCATATGAGCACTTTTATAATGATTATGTATTTGGCGAGGGAGTTACTACTCACTACATAGCATTAGGTTACAAATTATTATCCGATATTGATATTTCGACATTACCAAATGTGCAGCATAACCAGTATAAGTGGTTTCATAAAACTAGTATGCTGGCAAATGATAAAGTGCACGACCATTGTAAATGGTATCTAAAAGGTTGAGATTTTTAGGCGTTATTATTGGAGGAATCACGTTTAAACTGTTCGATAAGTTTGTAAGTTTTAATTCATTGAAAATTGTTTTCAGTCCTTTCGTAGAGTTTCTCGTTTATTCTAAACTGCTTGTTATGATATTCTCAAATAACGAGACTTTGAATTGCCCCATATACCCAAGCACTAGCCACGAAAATTGGTATAAACAATGAAAATAATATTTAACTCAGAAGAGAAAGCTTCACTTTCAAAAAAACAGCGCGAAAAAATCTTAGCATTGATAAAAAGTCTAGGTTTGGGGGATTTGAGTTCTAGTATTGTTGTTCAAAATCAAGAATCGTTCGATAACATGGATAATTCATTTTTCCTAACTAGAGAGTTTTTATTAAATAACTTAGTAGAGCTTCAACGTGAAGCGCTAGAGCTTGAAGACCAAGTTACTTCTTTTAAAAAGCGAAACAACTACCTAGAAGATAAAGTGAGTTGGCTCAGAGGGAAATCTGAAGAAAGCAGTTTCATTCCTACAAATGTGAATCTTGGCTCTAGCCTTTCGTTAAATGGCTCAACTTTGCAGTCTGCGTTAGTTGAAGTGATAAATAAAATGGAAGGTAAAGTCAGCGAAAGAACAGTTTTGCCTTTTTCCAAATCTAAACGTTATAGAAAAGACAAAGCTTTAATATATAAAAGCGAATACTTTAACAAAGAGTATGTTGCCAGTCAGCTGAACCAGTTAGGTCTCAAAGTAAAAGACCCCCTAGAGTTTTTCATTTCTTTCGGAGCAGAGCTTGAGCTTTCACCTTCTGAAAAGTTTGATACTAAATCCTACTTGGCGATGAACCCTGATGTGAAGGATTCGGGGATAAATCCGCTTCTCCACTATATAAAACACGGTAAAGCTGAAGGCCGAGTTCTTATTTAGTTAGTTCAGAACTTTCTTTCATCGAGCCCCCCAGATATAACGAACCATGGAGATAATGTAGTGGTTAATGACGTGCTGCTTGCAGCCAACAAAGCGTTTTTAGGACAAAACTTTAGCGATGCACGCGCCATATATGAACAGTGCTTTCCATCGAATGTAAAAGAACTCGCAAACACTCTAATGGGTAAGCCTATTTTAAAGCATGTTTTTAGGAACTATTTATATTCGCTAGCCTTCGAGGGGGATATAGATAAAATAGAACGCTTGATGTATGAGTACAAAGCAGCAGACCCGCACGATACAATCGTAACCTCTACGAAAGGTCTGCCGACGCTGGATAGCCATCAGGAAACCCCGCGCTTGAGCATTATCGTGCCTATTCATAACTCTGGTCAATACTTAGATTTCTGCATTCAATCGATACGAGAACAGGAGTTTTCTGATTTTGAGCTTATTTTAATCAATGACGGCTCGACGGATTCTTCTGCGGAGATTATCGAGCGCCATGCAGCTGAAGACTCTAGAATTAAAGTTTTGACTAACCTTCAGGCTTCCGGCAACCCGGGCACACCTAGAAATCAGGCTCTAGCCATAGCGAAAGGCGTATACGTTGGGTTTGTAGACAGCGATGATTGGATTAATAGAGATTTTTACTCAGAATTAATGAGTATGGCACTAGAAAGTAAAGCCGATATCGCTTTTTCTGGAGGGTTTAATAATCATGAAGCGAGTGGGAGAGTAAGTAAGCGAACCTATACTGCTGAAGGATTTGATGACCCGAATAGCTCCAGGTTTAAGACTCATGATAGCTTTATGATATGGGACAAAGTGTTTAAGCGCTCAATGTTAGAAATGTTCAACATTCGCTTAGGCGAAACAAAAGCTGCTGTAGATGTACCTTTTGTATTCGCAGCTTATTATTATGCTGCCAACATTGTTTTCAACGATGACTTCATTGGTTATAACTACCGACGCGAGTCAGAATCATCGGTTACTGTGGCCCATCGTAAAAATTCAAATTGTGAATTTGAGTTTCAGGCCTTCTCGAATGTAAGAAAATGGGCTAATAAGAACAGTGTTGCCGATTATTATTTCGCAACTATAGACATTAAGCTTGTAAGCTCGCTGATGTATACACTAAAAATGGTGAGTGATGAATATTTTGATGGCGTGTTTGAAAAAGTGAAAGCACTTTTTACAGACGTGGATGCAGTGTCATTTAAAGAATATTGTGTGCAGAACCAAAAGTGGTGGCTTTTCAAAGAGTTTTTGAAAGTGCGCGATCACAGCGCAGAGGATGTTCAACTATATCTTAACGAGAAAGAAGAAGCCGCTAAAGCAAAAACAGTCGAACAATTAATTACACCTCGCTATCAGCTTGATGGAAAAAACGCGGGCATCATGTTTTTTCCTTGTTGGTTAACCAATAATCCATATCAAAAATTATTTTATCAAGCATTGAACGAGCATTTTGACTTAGCAGTTGAAGGCTATGATCAGAAGGGGCTTCGCAAAGAGCTCATTGATAGAAAAAAAGACAAATTTAAGTTTATTCACCTTCACTGGTTACATAACTTTTTTGATTTTAAAGACCCATCTGTTCTGGAAAACACGATAGAAGCACTGAGCTACGCTAAGCAAAACGGTTTTGAAATTATATATACTGCGCACAATATTTCCTCGCACGATTCTGAAAACGCTGAACATGAAAAGCGATACAGAGAACAGATACTATCTTTCGTAGATCACTCTCTAGCACACGGCGAGTTAGCAAAACAGCGTTTAATCAAAGAATTTGAAGTGCCTGAAGACAGTATAGAAATAGTTCCTCACGGTACCTATGGCGATTTTTACGGCGAGAAGATTGACAAAACTCAAGCAAAAGAGAAGTTCGGTATCCCAGCTAAGTCTACTGTTTTCCTGTTTTTTGGAAATATAAAGGGTTACAAAGGAATATTTAATCTTTTGTCACGTTTCCAAAAACTTCGTGAAAGACGTGACGATATTTATCTTATTATAGCTGGGCGAGTGCTAGACCAAGAGCTTATGCCGGAGCTGACCAAGCAAACAATGGATGCGAATATTCTGTTTAGGCCTGGGTTCGTTCAAAATGATGAAGTAATAGATTACTTTTCTAGTGCTGATTTATGCGTTTTGCCTTATGAGCAAGTATTAACCTCTGGAGCTGCAATGCTCAGTGTGACTATGCGTTGTCCACTTCTCGCTCCTTCAATAGGAATCCTACCAGAGGTGATTACCCCTGAGATTGGCCTTTTGTTTGATTCTTTTGATGATATGCAAGAGCAAATGGAGAGGGTAGCTCAGAGAGAAATAAGTCCTTTCGTCGATGAGCAATTTGATGAAGCGATAGCCACATTCGATTGGAAAAATTTAGCTAAAAATATAAGCTTCCTTCGTAAAAGCTTCTAGTTCGTTATAGGAATACGGTAAAAGTAAATGGAAAAAATTGATTTAGTAGTTGTTTTTTACGAAAAAGAAATAGATATACTTGCTTTGCTTGTAAAATCTATTGAATTACATTGTGATTCCAGCTTGATTGATAAAATATACTTTATCAATAACGCGGTAAACCCGTCACAATGCCGAGAAGCATTTGAAAAAACAGTATTGCCACTCTTCGAAAGTTTTAAAAAAGAGATTTGTCTCGTAGATGCTGTATCGTTGGGTATAAATCACAAAGATGGAGCTGACCCATACATCGCTCAACAAGCGTTAAAACTCTCCGTCGCAACGCTTACTGACAAAGCGCACTATCTAATCTTAGATGCTAAAAATCATTTTATTAGAAAGCTAAGACGAGATGATTTGTTCAATGAAAGCGGAAAGCCTATTTCCCACCTCCAGATTCATGGGGGCTATTTAAAGACTTGTTTAAAAGAATCTTGCAGCTACTTTGATGTGGATGTCGACCCAGATAAAGCAGTATTACCAACAGTTACTCCATATCTCATGATAACTTCCTTGGTAAAAGACTTACTCAAAGAAGTAGAAAAGCGTGAAGGGAATGGCATTTATGAACTTATTTCTAAGAATGATAAAATTACTGAATTCTTACTCTACTTTTCATACTTAACGTATCGCGGTGGAATAGAGTATTTCTATAGTTTAGAAGCTAAGCCGTACGCCACATTGTTTACTAAATGGCCAGAATCTGAAGCCGATATTAAAAGAGTTTTAGAAAGTACAAAACGCGATAACGTCTGGATGTTTTCTGTTCATAGTAAGCGTTTTAGCCAATTGAAAGTAAATGAAATTGACTTTATTGTTTCGCTTTGGGTTGAACGGGGATTATTTGAAAGTGTAGATGGCGCGAAAATATTCATAGAAAAGCAAATAAACGCCTCATCTAGTATGCCTCCTGTTTTATTAAATGCAGCTGGAGACGGCAAGGTAGTAGAAGGTAGAAACAAACGCCTTTTCATAGCAAACGATTCAAATGAAGTCATAAAGCAGCATCGTGGTGAGAGGCTTTTAAATGATTCTCAAATAAAAGCTTGGCGAAGAGTTATTGAAACAAGACATGCCTTTTGCACAGTGAAAGGAGTTTCTTATAGGTTGATGATAGTTCCTGATGCTCATGCCGTGCATAAGGATGAATTGCCGCAGTTAGACAAGGTTAACGCCGAGCGACCGATAGACCAAATTACTTCAGCATTGTATGACCGCTCGTACATTAGTTATCCACTTGTAGAGCTGATAGATGCCGCGAAGAGAGGGGAATCCTATCACCCTGTTGACTCGCATTACACAGCATATGGTGCATATGTTTGTTACAAGCGAATCATGCAAGACTTGAGGGTCAATATACCTATTCTCAAAGACGATGATGTTGAGCTCATTACCAAGAGGGGCTCAGGAGACTTAGGTGAAAAATTTAGTCCACACCGTGTAGCCGACTACACAGAATGTGTAGTAAAGCGGGGTAATGCAAAGAAAATTTGGAACAATGGTGTTACAAACCGAGGCCATATGTCCGTATGGGTCAATCCTAATAGCTCATTACCAACTTGTGTCTTGTTTACTGATTCGTATGGGTGGAAAATACAACGATTCTTAGCTGAGTCTTTTAGTAAACTCTTCATCATCCATAGCCCTTTGCTTGAGCACGATGCTATAGACATTTTGAAGCCTAATGTTGTCCTTTCACTAATGGCTGAGCGTTTTTTGATTTACACTCCCAAAGACATATTTGATAAGTCGGCATTGCAATTTGCTCATGAAAAAGGGGGCGATATTAAATCATACGAAGAAATTCTGGCAGTCTCCAATATTAGTATTTAACTTTGCTATTTATTTCGAGGTTATTTGGGGCCCCCAAGTAACCTTGAGCCACCTAATATTCGCATCCGGCCTCATCACAGAATGAAAAATTTCCTTTCAAGAAAAAAAAGCGAATTTACCTCTTTTTTAAGGCTGCGCCGCATGGAGCAGCTAATTAGACGAAGTGACTTGTTTGACGGTGACTATTATCGGCGCCGCTATAACCTTAATCCTAACGCTAATATTATACGCCACTATTTAATCGAGGGAACTGTAGCTGGTTACTGCCCAAATAAATGGTTTGACACTGACTGGTATAGAAACAACTATGAAGATGTGGCAAATAGTGGGGTAAATCCCTTTGTGCACTATATCCAGCATGGTCGAAACGAAGGGCGTGCAACCAACAGAATTCAATTTCATTCGCAAGAAATAAATGGGCTTGGAGTAGATAAAGAACACTTGCCACAGCTGTTGTGGCGTGGGTTGCCTGAACCCTGCCTAACTCGACTTAAAGAAATTTACTCGAATCTTTCGCTAGATGAAAGCGTAAGGTTCTTCGCTATCTGGCATTCTGCCAGATGGTTTTATTACTTAGGTAAATATGAGAAGGCGCTCAGCCTTTCACAACTGGCAATAGCGGAAATAGCGCCTCACGTTTATGGAAAAAGTGGCGTTCTCATGCATGCTTTGTGTCTGCAAAAGAATGGCAAGCTAGCAGAGTCTGAAGCATTTATAAGAAATTACTATAAAGATAGTAACTTCGACGAAGATATACTCTTGGCGTTATCCAACTGCGTTGGTTCTGCCGAAAAAAAGTTTTCTATTCTTAATCAAATTTACCGTACGCATGATTTGAGCGAGCTGGCTTTAAAAATTCACGATGAGGAACTTTCATTAGAAAATCTGGCAGCAGATAGTGCAGAAAATAAATGTATAAGTACTGAACTCGTAAGCGTAATTGTTCCTTGCTTCAATGCGGAGAGAACAATAAAAACTGCGCTAGAGTCACTAATAGCGCAATCATGGAAAAAACTAGAAATTATCGTTGTGGATGACTGTAGTGAAGATAATACAGTATCAGTAATAGAGTCGCTCTCGACAAAATATCCTCAGATAAAATTAATTAAACAACCTAAAAATGGCGGCGCTTATCGAGCCCGAAATACAGGCCTTTCAGTTGCAAAAGGTAGTTTTATTACCACGCATGATGCCGATGATTGGTCGCACCCCCAGAAGATACAGCTGCAAATGGAATTTCTTTATCAAAACGAAGCTGTCATGGGAGTTTGTACTCAGTGGGTAAGAGCTACGCCTACGCTTAATTTTGAGCATAACTGGCGGCTCAACCCTAGATTGATTCATTGGTCCCACTCCTCTTTTTTGTTTCGACGCGTAGTTTTCGATGAGTTGGGCTATTGGGATTCAGTTTTAGTGGGCGGTGATACAGAATATATTTGGCGAGTAGAGTCACGCTTCGGTTTTCATTCCGTAAAGAAAATTCACTCAGACGTTCCTTTAGCATTTGCTTTGGACGATGAAAACTCGCTAACTAGGAATAAAGCAACTCATATAAAAACGATGTACCAAGGAATGCGCCATATCTATCGGCAAGCCTGTCAGTGGTGGCACTCAAAAGAGCCGTCTAACTTGTTCGTGGATATTGATGGTGTTCGTAAGTTTCCTGTTCCCCCTACAATGATTTCTAAGAACCTTTATGAAATGGCTGGCGATACAGTTTTTGTTGGTGATTTTAGTGAAAACAGGGTAGCGATTGAGCTATATGAAGTTATAACTTCTACTATGAGCAGCGGTAAAAAAGTTTTCCTATATCACCTACCACGACCGCGGGAAATTCAGAGGCAATTATCTAGCGCTTTTTTTGAGCTGTTGTCCAGTAATAACGCAGAAGCATGTGTGTTCGGCATGACTTTATCAGTTGATTGTGTGTGCTTTCTAGATCCAGCCCTCCTCCTTGAAATGCAAGAGGAGCTGGCGACACTTAATTCTAGTAATGTCGTCATTTATGCTAACAGAGGACAAAAACCGGATATTGAAAAGGTGTTGAGCTTTGTTACTACTAGTGAATCGGTAGAAGTAAAAACTTTAGATAATTTAGGCTCATTGCTAGCGTACCTAATAAGGTAAGAAGTCTTAAAAATGACAAAAAAAGAGTATTTTGACCCTGAGTGGTATCTTAAACAATACCCCGATGTCGCAGCAGCGGGGATTGACCCTAAACTACACTTCGACAAACACGGAAGGAGAGAAGGGCGTTTGCCGTGCAGTATTCCTTCGCTATCTCTTGAAAAGGCTTTATGGCGAAATGTAGATAACTGTGACGTAACACTCGATTCTTTGCACAGCGCGGCAGAATACTCAAACATCAACGGAATATATGCCGCTAAAGTACTCGTCGATTACTACCTCTTCACAGAACAGTACCTTTTAGCAAAAGAAGAGTCAGATAAGCTTGTTATCAACAGCAGCCTTTCAGAAAAGCTTTTTAGTAGAGATGAAATCTCGCTACTAAGGTTTTCATCTTTGCTCGGGGCAGGTTTAGAGGATGAAGCACAGCAAGTTGTAGAAAACCCTCACTGGTCGAACTCTTCAAAGTGGCTCGCCTCCAGTATGCTGTCGGATTCGCGGAAGGTCGTTGAGCTTAATAAGATTTATAAGAATACTGGGTTAAAGGCGCTAACTACGAATAAAGCAGAGGCAACATTAGATGTTCTTTCAAGAGCACGAACATCTGTTTCTGCTTTTACATGGCTCAAAGCACTTTTGAGTAAACCGAAAGTCTCAATTATAGTCCCGGTCTTTAATGCGGAGAAGGTCATTTCTACTAGTATCAACTCCCTACTCAATCAGTCATGGAAAAACATTGAGATAATAGCGGTGGATGATGCTTCCACTGATAACAGCTATACCGAGTTGAAGCGTTTGTTTGGCGGGATTGAACGTGTACGGGTTATCAAAAACAACAAAAATAAAGGCGCATATGCCACAAGAAATTTAGGAATGTCCTTAGCTAGAGGTGACTTTCTTACCGTTATGGATGCCGATGATTGGGCTCATCCTCAGAAAATCGAAAAGCAAGTAACTCCGTTGCTCTTTAGTCATTCTTTAAAAGGGACAGTTTCTCACTGGGTTAGATGCACGGAGGACCTTAAATTTTCGAGGTTAAGGGCTGGTAACTCTTGGGTGCATAGAAATGTATCTTCTTTACTCGTTCGAAAAGATGTTGTTGCCGCTCTGGGTGATTGGGACGAGGTCAAAGTAAATGCTGATACTGAGTTTTATGAAAGGTGTATTGCTAAATTTGGGCAAACCGCGATAAAAGAGGTGATGCCCGATGTTCCACTGTCTTTTGGAAGAACACATGCATCATCTCTTACGCAGAATGCAGAGACTCATTTGATCACTCAATATGGTGGCGTGCGAAAGCAGTACATGGATTGCGCTCGAGCATGGCACAAGAATAGCCCTAGTTTGAAGCTTTTAAGAAATGAACCGCGTCCTTTTCCTGTCCCTCCAAGTATGTTGTTGGCTTCTTCTAACCCTTCATTGGTAAAAGAAAACGCAGCGAGTTTTCACAGATGGAGAAAAGCACTCGACGAAAATTGGTACGCGCAAGTATACGACGACGTGAATTCTATGGGGCTAGATATCCATGATCATTTCTGGGATAGAGGGGAAGGGGAGGGACGGTACCCATCTTTATTGTTTAATCCACAGGCTTATGCTTATAAATTTGAATTACCAAATACTGTTTCACCCACATGGCATGCGTTACGTAACGACAGTTGGGACTTTTCTGCACCTGTATCAGTAGCAGGCCTTGCGCGGTGTAAAGGGGCAAATCATGTAGCTCTTTTTGGGCATGCTGTCTCTGAAACAGTTTTCGGTGCAGAAAGAAGTCTAATTGATATGGCTAAAGCAATGCATAGGGCGGATATAACGATAACATTATTTTTACCTACCTGTTCTAATACTGCTTATGTCGAGGAGCTAAAACAATTCGTTAGCAAGATAGTCTTTTTGCCTTTACCGTGGGCAAATGGGAGGGAAGAGCCGATAGAACCCATAGTGGAATATCTGGAATCGGATTTCCTGCGCTTTGGATATAATTGTATTTATGTAAACACAATTACATTAATAGAGCCTTTTAGTGCGGCCAAGAAGGCTAGTATCCCAACGGTTATGCATGTGCGAGAACTCGTTGAGTTTGATAATGATTTAGCTGATTTACTTCGAGAGTCACCGCGACAAACTCACGCAAGAGTCATCGCTAGTAGCGACTATTTTATTGCCAACTCTGAAGAAACCGCTCGTTGGATAAATGAACCAGAGCGAACTACTGTTATATACAATTGTGTTGATACCTCCCCTTCTCAAAATTCTATGCCTTCGGGCTCATTAAAAATATGCATGCTAAGTAGTAATGTTAAGAAAAAAGGTGTTGAAGACTTTTTTGAGGTAGCAAGCTTATGTAAGGAGGCTAGTAATATCCAGTTTACGATTTACGGGCCAATTACTAATGACGTTACCATGGCAATTGAACGATTCGGTGATGTAAATGTAAGAGTTGCAGGTTATGTGGAAAACCCCAAAGAGGCGATGATTCAACACCATGTTGTTTTGGCACTTTCTCACTTTAAAGAATCTTTCGGTAGAACGGTAGCAGAAGCTATGTCTTTAGGGCGCGTTGTAATTGGTTACGACTGGGGGGCGGTTAGTGAGCTTGTTGATAAGCAGTCTGGTGTTCTAGTCGACTATAGAAGCACTACGAGCGTTGTGGATGCGATACTTGACTTGAATCGTAACCCTGAACTAGTGGCGCCAATGGGCAACTTTGCTACTAAAAGAGCTTGCGAACTTTTCTCTCGAGACTCCTTTGGTAAAAAGCTGGCAAGCCAGATAGTTAAGATTTCAAAGAAATCTGCTACACTTGTGCGCTTTTAGCTGGCAGCTTTTTGTGTTGTTTAAGCGTGTTAAACATTCCTGTTTGCTATCCCACCTTTGACTTCTACATAAGTTAATGTGGAATAGCAGATTCAGTTGTAGAAGATTAGTTCCTATGTCATATAAAACCCATCCGTTTTGGCGTGTGGAGAAACTATTATCGCCGGACAAGAATTCCAAAAGCCGGCCCCACCCTAATGTTGCTGTTCTATCTCACCACATTCCAAAAACTGCTGGAAGTTCTCTCAGGGTTGCATTTGAACAGGCTCTTGGTGCTAGGAGTGTTTACGGTGTTTACGCAAACACCGGGGCGAGTGCTATGTCGAAAGGGGACGAGATATGGTTACCATCGAAGGCTAGAGTGCTTCACGGGCATTTCAAACCGCATGCAAATCATATTCATACCTTCCCAAATGCTATCAAGGCTGTTTGGGTTCGTGACCCACTAGAACGAATATGGTCTTTAGTAGGCCATCTTTTAGCGCTTAAAGAAAAGCATCCGCACTATATTTTACTGAAAGAAAAGTTGCCAGAATCTGGCTTAAAGTCACAAGAAAGCATAGTTAAGGAACTGCTTCTTAACAATACGATTGAAGCGTTTACAAATACCTATAGTAGGTTTTTCAATTCTGTCTCTATTGACGAATTTGGCTTTGTTGGATCGAAGCACAAATATGAAGAGCATTTACAGCAATTATCAGATTTGACCGGGATACAGTTAAAAACATTGCAGGTAAACAGGCGAACTAGCCAAACATATCAGCTACCAAGTAGTATTAAGCAGCTTGAATCACATCTTCATCATGAATATGAAATTGTAGGCGACTTTTTGTAAAGCCGTAAGAAAGGAACTTTAGTGGCAGTTTATTCAATAATTACCCAGCGAGTGGATAGCTCGAATGTTAGCGTCCCCCGTTGGCACTTGGACTACCCTAGTAATGAACAAAGTGTCGACAATGCCGAACTTTCCAGAGACGGACTCTTATTTCAAGGTTGGGTGTTGAACGATGAAAGCTCATCAGCTTCGTTAGTTATTCTAAATGGTAACGAAGTTCTGCAAATACCAATTAGTCGGTCTCGCCCTGATGTTGTAAAAAGGGTATTAGAGGAAGATCCAGAAAATCACCCTTTACTTCATTGTGGATTTTCTGAGCGAGTTAAGCTCAAACATTCACAGTTCACGTTAGGCCTGGTTCAAGATGGCAAATTCGTAGAGTTAATGAATGGGAGTATTGAAGGTAAATTTCAGATCTTAGAGGGAAAAGATGGCTGGCTTTTTCTAGATAACGACACCAACAAGAGTATTGAGCAATATACTGGGAAACTAAAACTATCCCGCACAGCTCAAGCTGAATGGAAAGAATACTTGGTATCGCTAGATGACTTTTCCCACTCGTCTGGTACACCAGTCTGCTTACTTATCGCGCCTTCTAAAGAAATGGTATACAAAGAGTATTATCCTCATAGTTTTTCAAAGAAAGCGCCGATTCAAAAGCTTAAAGAGTTGATACCCAAATCGCTCAATTTTATTTTGCCCATAGAAGAACTTAGAAATTTAGAGCAACGCTCATTTAGAGTGTGCGATACGCACTGGACCCTTCATGGTGCAAGGCTCGCTGCGCAGTTGGTTGCTAGTAAATTGTCGTCTAAAAATATGGAAGAACTTGATGTCTTCGCTAGTGATACCTATCAAAACAGAAAGAGTTGGGGTGATCTAGGCTCAAAAGTTTATCCGCCTCAACAGCACGAAGAAGAGAGCCTTACGAGTTTTAACTACAGACGCTGTGTCATTTTTGACAATAACATTGATAACTTTGGTCGTATAATAGTTATGTACCACCAACATGCTGTTATTGATGAGACCTTGCTAGTATTCGGCTCATCTTCCTCATATACCATGTTTCACTACCTTTGCCGCTTGTATACTTCCGTCGTTTTTATACATACGGCTGGTAACGTTGATCATAAGGTTATTGATGTAGTAAAACCAAACTGCATTTGTGTTCAAACTAATGCACGGTTTGTCGTAAAAGCCCCAAAGTTTAATGACACAGTCGTTAACTATATCGAGAAGAAAAAAGAACAAGGAAGACTAGATGCGCCGTTTACAGCTGAGGCACTACCTAGCGGAATTGCTAGATGCATCGAGTACTTTAAGAAAATCTCGGTTTAACAAAAGATAAGCGCTGCTCTGCATGGCTATCAGTTTTTGGTTGTTAATAGCCAAGTCAGTTACAGTAGAATAGCGCTAATGTCTTGATATTTGGCCATGACTTTTTAAGTTGTGGCCTTTCGTTTTTTAGGAAGTAAGAATGTCTCAAAAATATTTTGGCACTGATGGAATTCGCGGAAAAGTTGGCGAATTTCCAATGACACCAGATTTCGTAATGAAGCTGGGCTGGGCTGCAGGTGTAGTCTTGGCGGCAGACGGTACAAAAGAGGTACTAGTAGGAAAAGATACACGCGCCAGTGGATACATGCTGGAATCTGCACTGGAAGCCGGTTTGTCGGCTGCCGGCGTAAACATTGCTCTAGCTGGGCCTATTCCTACTCCAGCGGTAGCCTATTTAGCTTCGACTTTTAGAGCTGATGCTGGCGTAGTCATAAGCGCATCTCACAACCCATATTACGACAACGGGATTAAATTTTTTGGCCGTAGCGGGGCTAAACTAGGCAGTGAACAGCAGCAGGCAATTGAAGAAAAACTCCAGTATGCACTAGAAAATGGTATCGATTGTGTTGACTCAGAACGTTTAGGCAAAGCACGAAGAGTTGAAGATGCCGCTGGTCGTTATATCGAGTTTTGTAAAGGTACCTTTTCGAGCGAGCTTAGTTTAGAAGGACTCACAATTGTTGTCGATAGTGCCAACGGAGCAGCATATAAAGTCGCACCTAGTGTATTTGAAGAACTGGGCGCAAAAGTAATTAAAATCGCCAATACGCCGAATGGCATAAATATTAATAATGATTGCGGTGCAACTTCCCTCAACTCGTTGAGTAAAGCAGTCACGACAAATAAAGCTGATCTAGGCATAGCCGTTGATGGCGACGCCGATAGAATCATGTTTGTCGACTCTCAAGGTGAAGTGGTTGATGGAGATGAGATTCTCTTTTTAATGGCTCGTGAAGCTAAGCAAGCTGGCTATAAAGGCGGTGTTGTCGGCACACTAATGAGCAACCTAGGCCTTGAAATAGCGTTAAAAGAACTTGATATCCCGTTTGTTAGAACAAAAGTTGGGGATAGATATGTCGTCGAGAAACTTAAGGAAACTGGTTGGCGAATTGGGGGGGAAACCTCAGGGCATATTCTTAACTTAGATTATGCATTTACTGGAGACGCCATTATCGCTGCGCTACAAATTTTAACCGTAGTAGTAAAAAGTGAATACTCCTTAAGTGAACTAAAAGCAGGGATGACAAAGCTTCCTCAGTGT
>Ga0066844_10000018_pt1 | contig 25198 bp, 19 predicted proteins | sample ETNtaG_17_FD_66664 | JGI IMG/M metagenome (GOLD analysis project Ga0066844, IMG submission 66664) | Marine microbial and viral communities from oxygen minimum zone, Eastern Pacific Ocean - ETNP201302PF82A | ecosystem: Environmental > Aquatic > Marine > Oceanic | place: Pacific Ocean: Eastern...
ATAATGTATAATGTATATTTATAATATAATTAATAATGTATATTTATAGCAAAAATTCAATATATTCAAATTTTGATTACCACCCAATGTAATTTTATAGTCAGTTTCTCCTAATATTTTTAATATATTTTTTTTTTTTTTATCATTAATCTCTTCATCATTTAATATGTGAGAGTATAATTCGTATAATATATTTTTTGAAGAATATCCTTGATAAAATATATCTTTTATTTTTTCTCTAATGCCAATTAAGTCTCCCTCATTCATTACATTCAATAAATTTTGTATATATATATTATCAATTTGATCTGTTAAAAAATAAAAATAGTTTTTTATCTCATCATGAGAAATATTTGATGATTTTGATAATGTTTCTAATAAATTTATAGATTTTCTTAAATCACCTTTACTAATGCTAGATATATTCGGGATTATTTTTTTTATATTTTCATTCAATTTTTCGTCATTAGCAATATTTAATAACTTAGTTTGTATTAATTTATCAGGTATTGGTTTGAATAAAAATTTTACACATCGTGATATTATTGGTTTAGATATCTTATTTATAGAATTACAAATGAGACAAAATCTGGTTGTTTTAGAATATTTTTCTATAATTCGTCGCAAAGCTGATTGTGCTTCAAAACTCATAGAATCAATTTCACTTAAAATTATCATTTTAAAAGTAGAATTTTGTAAAAATACACTTTGATGAGCGAATGATTTTATTTCTTGACGTACAGTTCCTATCCCTCGTTTATCAGAAGCAGATAAATATAGTACATTTTGTTTTAAATCGGAAACAGTATATATGCTCTTAACTATAATGTTAATCAAAGATGATTTACCAATTCCATTTGGTCCATAAAATATCATGTGTGGTAAATTATCCAAACTATTTTTGATAATATTTACAATTTCATTATGAGAAACAATATCATCAAATTTTGTTGGTTTATATTTAAATATCCACTTTTTTTTGTGGTGTTGACTAATATCCATTGTTAATATTTTTAATAGTTTATTTCTTATATAAATTTTTTGTATCTTCAATATTCATCTTCATTTAAATCAATTAAACTTAAATCTAAATTTTTTTTTAGAATTACTTTCATATAAAATTTATCAGTTCCCTCAATATTTATTTTGATAAAGTTTATTAATTCTGCTCCAATTTTGTTTGATACCTTTTTTAATAGAGAGAGAGAATTATCTAAATCATTTTCTAATATTCCAAGAACATCTCCATTATCACATACACCTAGATAATATATAACGTATCCTTTTCCTTGATACAAACGATATAACATTTGTGTTCCTAATTGATTTATTTTTTCTTCTGTATCATTAGAAAGTCGTATTTTATATTCAATATTTCCGGTTTCTTTTTCTGAATGTAGTTTTACAAGTGGCATATATTATATTATGTATATCTTATACTTTGTTTTATTTAAATTATTCATATAATCAATTTATTTATTTATTTTACGAAGCATTTTAATGTCATTCTTATTATAGTAAGATAATTGAGGATTTTGATATCGTTTTAAAAAAATTTTTAGATCATCATACCCACCTATAAAAACTCCATTATAAAAAATTACTGGAATATATTGATAATTATTCGTTGTATTTTTAATAAATTTTTGAATTAAAGTAATTTGTTTATTTGGTAAAGTTTTTATATTTACATAACAGTAATTTTTTTTTGTATTTATTAATAATTCAATTACCTTTGAACAATATTTACAATCAGTATTACCATACACAATAAAATTAGTATTTTTAGGACAATTTTGTATATTTAATGCATTAAATGTTTTTTTTAATGCAAAATATTTATCTGAAGTGATTTTTTTTTTGTATAAAATTTGTTTAAATTGTAAATTTATTTCGAATTTATATAATAAATAATATTGATATTTATATTTTGTATTCTCAAAATAGTACCTTTTTTTTTGTAAAAAATTGGTATTCATTTTATTATACTATATTATAAGAAAGTAAGTAAAAATTTTAAAATTATTAATATTGTTTATTATATAAATAAATTATGACTAGTAGTATTTTTGATAAAATGACAAATTGGATTAGAAAGAATGGTGGATTTGTTTCACCTTCAATAAAAGTTGTTTCTTCTAATATAGATGGCATAACATCGCGATCAATATATACGATTAAAGATATTGAAGAAAACGAATCTTTAATGCGAATTCCCTTAAAATGTAAAATTCATCCAGATTTAGTTTATGACATACCAAATATTGACAAATGGATACAAAATGATTCAAAAAATCTTATAAAAACACAATTATTTTATAGAATAGTAATTTCTCTTGTTTATCAAAAAAGTTTGGGTAAAAAATCTTTCTATTATCCTTTTATTCGAACTTTACCAAAATCAAGTGATTTAAAAAATCATGTTATTTTTAATAATACACCAGAAAATTTAAGTGATTGGAAAAAATGTTCATCTTCATTCGCAGATGAAGTCCAAACTACTTTGGATGCTCTTGAAAATCTATTAGATTTTATCTCAACACAGAATAAAGAATTTCCAATAATTAATTTAGAAAAATTTGGAAATGTGGAAAATATTTTAGAAAATTTAGTTAAATGGGCTTATGTTATATTTATTACACGAGGTTGGTATATACATGGTTGTGTTCCTGGTATGGATTTATTTAATCACAAAAGTGATTCACAAATGACAGCACAATATCACAAAACTGATGTAATTGGTTTTGAAGGTCAATCTCAATACATAACTTATAAATCATACGAAGTTGGTGAAGAAATTTTTATAAATTATGGTATTTATGATTCCAAAAAAATATTAAGAAGATATGGATTTAATCCAAATGAGGAAGTTAAATATATGGAAATGTCCGTGGAATATAATCCTAAAATTCCACTCCAACATTATATTGCGAATGAACTTAAACGATATGATTTTCCTAAAGAAAAATTATTATTAACTACTAGAACTCCGTCATCATTGTTAATACAATATTTACGAATTATTTCTTTAGATTATTATGATATATCAAAAGTTTTTAATATAGAAAATTATTTTCAAACTCCATTCTCCAATAATAATGAGTTATCTGTTTATAAAACTTTATTAAAATTAATAAATAATTTAAGAAATACAGAATATACAACAGAACGTTTTAATGATTGTAATATGTTATTAGAAACAACTGATAATTACATAACACAAAATTTATGTAAAATAGTTTTAAATGAATATAATTTAATTAAAACAAATATTTTATGGATTCATGGTAATTGGATAGCAAGATTAGAAACTCCGATGTTACAACATTTACTAACTTCTCTTACAACAGTTGATATTGTATAATAAATTAGTTAAATTAATTTAATTTAATATTATAAGTATATAATATATATATTGTTTCAATGGTTAGAAAAAGTAAAAAAAACAATGACAAGTTTTCATTGGAAGATATCGCTCTCCCTTTCCCAGATATGACAAGTTTTCATAAAGATATTATACTTCAGGAAGATATTTTACCACAAGATTTATATGCACAAGTATATGATGAAGATAGAGCATTAATAAATATTAATGGTGATGATGATAATACACATGTAATAATGGACTACTTCAATACACATCTTGAACCTTTATGGCAAAGTATAAAACTACATTATATTAAAAAAAGAGAAAGTAAGAACATATCTTCAGATAAAATTTATACAAAAGAGGAATATAAAAATAATATGAAAGCGATGCGAGAAATGATTGAAAACAATGAAAAAAATCATTTTTTGACATTGGCTGAACAAAAAATGTTTAAAAAACCATGGGAAAGACTTGTAGATTTTTTAGATTTTAAACACACAAATTATATTTTTTATCCTATAACAACAGATTCAGAATTTAATAAAAAAATATATCAAAAAAAAGAATTTCAAATAAATAAACAAGCAGAAATAAATGTTGATAAATTTGAAGATATTCAGGAGGAATTATGTCCAAATAAAAATAAAAATTTTAATTTACAATCTCATCAAAAATTAATCAAAAGTTATCTCTCTCATAATACCTATTATAATGGATTATTAATCTTTCATGGAACTGGAACAGGAAAAACATGTTCTTCTATTACCATTGCGGAAAGTTATAAAACTTTAGTAGCAGAAAATAGTAAAAAAGTGTTAGTAATACTTTCAAAATCAGTAAAAAGTAATTTCATTCGTGAAATACATGATGTAGCTAGAGGATATAATCAATGTACTGGTGCTGATTATTTAAATTATGAATTCTTTTCAAGCATGGGCAAAAAGAAAAAAAGTGTTTTATCATTAATTGATAAATATTATGATTTGATGACATTTGGTAAATTTAGAAATGAAATTATAAAAGAATTAGAAACGTATAGTATTAATAAATATCAATTTAATCAACCTATCCCTGCGGCATTAATCAAATGGATTGACTTGATATTTTCTAATCGAGTGATTATAGTAGATGAAGTTCATAATTTAAAAAAATATAAAACAGATAAAGATGAAGAAATTACTTTGGAAAAATACGAGGATGATGAAGATATTTCTGAAAATAGTGTTAAAAAAATTAAGGATTTTAAACCATATGATGCTTTAGAACTAATTTTAAAGTATTCGCGAAATGTTAAACTAGTTATGTTAAGTGCTACACCCATGTATCATAAACCTCGTGAAATTATATCATTATTTAATTTACTTTTAATTAATGATGATTATGATAGAATTGATGTGGCTGATATTTTTGAAAATGATAATATAAAAGACGAGGAATCGAGAAATACTCTTCGTATAATTTCACAAGGATATGTATCATATGTTAGAACTGAAAATCCATATACATTTGCTAAAAGACATTATCCAGATTCGGAACCAATTCATAGTTTTGTTAATAATAAAATAGAGAAATTAAAAAAAATTTATAAAATTAAAAAAACAATTCGTAATAATAATTACAGTGACATTATTAAAGTGATTCCATGTGAAATGAGTGTAAAACACGATAAATTTTACAAATTACGAATAACTGCTGGTGATATGTTAACTAAGTTAATTCAATATGGTAATTATGGTGTATTAGACGTTGATAGAATATCACAAAAGAAATTAATATTATCAGAATTGCTGGACAAAGAAAAAAGCATATCTTGTAAATTAGGAAAATTAATATATAATATATTACACAATATCTCAAACGGAACATATTTTATTTTTAGTTATTATATTAAACATGGAACTCAGGTATTAGCTCAAGCACTTTTGGCAAATGGGATTAGTTTGGTTGTTGTTAACAGTAATGGTAAAATTGTTTTTGCTGATGCCAAAACAATTAAGGATTTATTAGGGCACTCATATAATCAGCCTACAAAAGACGAACAAATATGTTATAAAGATGGTAAAAAACGCAGTGAATATAAAAATAATATGCATGAATTTAAACCAATGACATTTGTATGTATTATTGGTAAAATTGAAGAAAATGTGAGAGATAATATAATTACTGCTTTTAATAGCGACTCAAATAAATATGGTTTAGATATTAAAATAATGTTAGGTTCAAGTGTCTTCAAAGAAGGAATAAGTTTATTAAATGTTAGGCAAATTCATATTCTTGAACCATGGCATAATAGGTCTCGTATAGAACAGGTAATTGGTAGGGGAATTCGTCATTGTTCCCATCGTCAATTATTACCATCAGAAAGAAATGTTAATATATATCAATATATATCAACTTATAATACAAGTGTTGATAACAATGCATATGATGGTAATATAGATAGAAAAGAGATAAAATCTTTTATTAAACCATTTTCAGGAAATGTGATATCAAATGTAAGTTTGGTATCTTCTAATATGGCAAAATTAAATATTCTTCATTATGATGTTATTATGTATATGAGATCTCAAATTTTAAATAATTTGATTATCGATGTTCAATCTGTTTTAAAAGAAACAGCAATGGATTGCCTTTTCAATAGAGAGATTAATGTTAATACTTTAAAACCAGAAGATAGATATCAGTGTATGAAAAAAATAACTTTTGATGAAGATGATGAAGATGATATAGGTGAAATAGAATATTTTACAAAACAAGATATGGAATTAAAGGACGATGAAATTGATTATAGTACTTTTGATGATATTTTTTATCAACCATATGTCATATATGTGATAAATTTGATAAAAACTAAATTTGAAAGTAATGAAGGTATTTATATTTTAAATTTTGAAGATATTATTAATGATTCAAATTTGATTGATAATCCAATATATACTGAAAAAAATTATTATATAATTCGTGCTGCATTATATAGTTTGATTCCATCCACAAAAAATAAAAAAATAAATATTCTAAAAAAGAAAATAGGACGTGGATTTATTTATGGATATATATTTGGCAGAAATACTTCTTCTGGTGGAATGTTTATATTTCAACCGTTTGAAGAACAATCTAATGTTCACGATATTTCAAAAAAACAAATGAGATCGGACTTTGAACGTTCCCCAATGTATGAAAAAACAGGATTTGAACAAGCAGTGGCAGTTCCTACGTCATTGAGTGAAATAGATGAATCTAAATATATAGAAATTGTTCATGGTAAAAAACCTCGTACTGAACTAGATGTAATAGATGTATCAAAAATAACAAAACGAAAGGTCAAAAAGGTAACAGAATTAATTAAAGAGTTGGATGTTTCAATATCAGATGAAAACGAAAAACTTAAAAATGCTCCATTAATTGGTTTAATTTTAAATATACAATCTCTCGCAAATCACAATAAATCATCACATTTATGGGGACAACCTAAATATCATATCTGGTTAAGAGAAAAGAAAATGATTTGTAAAGAAGGTAAAAGAGAAAGTTTTGGTCAATTTAGTTTATCTTATAATTTGTCTCAATTAAAATGTATTATACAAACTTATATATTGACAGAAGAATTTAGATCATTAATTGATTCTTCCAGAATTATTACTCTAATACGTGAAACAACTGATAAAAAGGCTATAAAATTCGCAGATGATATTGCAAAATATGATGATATATATGAATGGTGGAATTTAAGAGTAACAAAACCAAAAGGATTTAAATTAGTTTTAAAGAAACAAGATGTAGCTAATTTATTATATATAATTTTAAAATATTTTGAAGAGATTAATAATTCAAATAAAATATGGATACGAGTATTAACTTTGTAGTTATTGAAAAAGAAAAATTATAATAATTGTTATTGAATATAATAATATGAAAAGTGAATTTAATAATATAATCTTAATTAAAAATTATATTATATTATTAATTAATGAATAAAATGAATCTTGATGAAATTATTAATAAATTGAGAAATAATTATGGTAGAAATAAAAATTATTATGAATTTCTTTTTTCGGTATTATATTTTACAGATGAAAATTTTAAAGAAGTTAATTTTCTACGTAGTTTTTCTTCAAATAGACAAAGAAAAAGTTCAAATAAACCGCTTCTTATAGTAGAAGAAAATAAGTCTAATAATAATAATAATAATAATAATAATAATAATAATAATAAGGTAAATCACAACATTACTATATCAGTTTTTAAAAGCATTTTTGGAAATGATTTTATAAAAAGTAAACCATCTAAATTTTTAGATGTTTTTATTTCTTGTTGTGGTGATAAAGCCATAGTTAATGTTTCTTCAAATGTTAAATCTATTCTATTGAAGAAATTATTAACAGATTTTGATACTTGTGAATTATATAAAAAATATAAATATCGTAAAAGAAGTGGTTTTACAAAAAAAATTTTGAGAAGTTTTTTTGAAGAGGGAAATGAAATTGAAGATGATCCTTTGTTTATTTCTTTTCTGTGTGATTATTTTAAAATGAATATCTGTGTTGTGATACCAGATGAAGAAAAAAATGATATTATATTTTATTCTTCTTGTAATAATTTTTCTATTTATAAATCAACGATTATTGTAGAAAAATACGATAAAGATATGTATCAATATTACATAATGTCTAATGGTGAAAGTATATTTACTTCCAACGCATCATTTATTTATAAACTTCTTTTATACAAAATACAGAAAGATTTTGTAGTTAAATTAAATACTATTGATAATAATCGATTAACAAATAGAAAAATTTTTAATAAAGTTATAGAAAAAGATTTAAAACAAAATATAGTAATTAAAAATGAAGTAATTAAAAATGAAGTAATTGAAAATGAAGTAATTGACAATGAAATAATTGAAAATGAAATAATTGAAAATGAAATAATTGAAGAAAAAATTGAAGAAAAAATTAAGGATATATCTAATGAATATAATTCAAAAGATTTAATGAAAAAGAAATTATTAATTTTACAGAATATTTCTGAAGGATTTGGTATTAATCCTAAAAAAAGTAAAAAAAGTGGTAAGGGATTAAAGAATAAAACAAAATCGGAATTAGTTTCAGATATTATGAAACATTTATCTTAATTAAAATTGATTTTTTATATATCAAATATATATATAATTATAATGGATATTAATAACACTTTAATAGAGCGACTTCAATTTATAACATCGAATTTAGATAAAAAAGATAAAGATGAAGATTATGAATTAGAGGTTCGTTTTGGTTTTTATAAGCGTAATAGCTTTTATCCAAATATAAATAGAAATGCTTTTTTAAGTATATTAGAAAGTAGTTCTTCTGAGAAGAATTATAATTTTATTATTGATACAAGATATAAAAATTTTGAAGGATTTTATGATGATAAAAATAATAAAATTGTTAAAAGATCTACATATACTGGGGCATCTATCCAAAAAGTATTGAAAGATATTTATGATAATTTTCTTACATTAAATAAAGAAGATTTATATAATATTCAATCTAAATTGGATAAAAAAAAAATATCTACTCGTAATATCTTTTTATCAAAAAATAAAAAAACAACCAATGATAATGTAAATCATCTTAGAGTTACATTTGCAATTGAAAAAAAACATTCACTGAAAAAATTGATGGATAACTATGTTAAATCAGTTTCTAATAATAATAAAGGATTAGTTCAATTTGCTAAGAGTTTGGAAAATATTGAAGCAGAGCGTATCAAATTTCGATATTCTTGGTTAGAATATGAAGTATGGAGAATTGACAGTACTATTGCTATTTCAGTTAATTATGATGAAAATAATCAAGATTTATATAAATTATCTTTATCATTCGAGGTAGAAATTGAATTTGATGTTGAAACTTATACAAAGATGGCTGAAAAACCAAGTGTAGATGATATGATATCAAATGTAAATAAATTAATATCACAGTATAAAACTCATATTGATAATAATACAGATATTTCAATAGAAGATTTATTAGAAACAGATATTTCCAATCAAGTTGTAACCTTAGAACGAGATAAGATTCAATTTCTCCAAAATTCTCCGTATTCCGTTACAGATAAAGCTGATGGGGAACGAAAATATTTATATATTAATAATAATGGAGTTTTTTATTTTATAAATCCACGAACTTTTCAGAAAGTGAAAATTTATGAAGATGGTAAAACAAAAATAAAAAATTCCGTAATTGATGGTGAATTTTTAGAAACACAAAAATTATTTCTAGGTTTTGATTGTTTATTTATGAATGGAGAGGATTGTCGAAGTAAAAATTTAATTAATAGATTAAAATGTTTAGAAAAGATTATATCAAAAATTAAAAAAGATATTTCAAAAATCATCGAAATAAGACCTAAAAAATTTTATTTTAAAAATATTTTCAAAAAAACAAAGAAATTATGGGATGATAGGGAAAAATTGTTTGAATATCACTTAGATGGTTTGATATATACACCAATTAATTCTGCATATATTAGTAGTATTCCAACGTTGAAATGGAAAGATAAACATTCCATTGATGTTAGAGTTATTTACAATAATAGAAAAAATTTCACAGAATTTCATGCCAATGGATATCCTCAAAAGAGAAATATTAATGGTCAAATTAAAATTACGAATATTTGGAGAAGATATCATGGAGACGATCTTTATAAACATTGGATTAAAGTAAATGACCAATCATATAAAAATTTAAGACTTGTAAATCAATATGGTTTGTTAGGAGTTTATGGTAGAATTCGTACTCTACAAAATATGGAAGATATTGCTGAATTTGAATATGATTATGATAAAAAAGAATGGATATTTTTACGTCCTAGAAATGATAAAAATAAACCTAATGCACGTTTAACAATTTTAAGTGTTTTAAAAGCAATTGAAGAAAATATAACATTAAATGAGTTGAGTGAATTAGTTTATGAAGAGTCTGAATATCAAAAAATGTGTCAGGAAAGTTGTACTAATATTGATCCTATAGGATTACATTATGACATTGTAAGTAATAAAGGTTCATCTGATAAAAGAATGACCTGGAGATTTTTCCAAAATTTTGTAAAGAGACAATTATTTAAGGAATCATCAGTAAAACTTAGAAAAACAAGAAAATATTTATTTGATATCGGAAGCGGAAGAGGTGGAGATTTAAATAAATGGTTAGAATCGGGATATACAGATATTTTAGCAATAGATCCTTCAAGACGAGAAATTTATGGTAGGCATTATTCTGAAGGATTTTCAGGATTAGTTGAAAGAATTGAACAGAAGGGTTTTACTAAAATGGAAGATGGTTCATATAAAGGTATTTATAAAAATAATGAAATTTGTGTAACACCAATTTGGGGAGATGCAACAAAACATATTAAAACTGGTTCGGCTGGTTATAATAACTATGAGAAAACAAAATTATTAAATTTTCTTTCAATTGCTAAAAAAGAAAAATGGCAAGGTTTTGACACAATCAGTATTATGTTTGTAATTCATTACATGTTTGCTACTATGAAAAAGGGTAAAAATGTTTTGGATAAAAAACGATTTGAAATATTTATGAAAAATGTAGTTAATTATTTAAATAAAAAAAAAGGATTGTTTATTGGTTCTTATTTAGATGGTCATCATATTATGAAACACATGAGAAATGATTTTAGTAATTTTATTCAACGTGATGATAATAATGAACCATTTTATGGAATAACTTTAAAAGATGGTAAAAACATGATTAATGGAGATGAAATTGATTATGATATTTTTTGGGACAAAAATCCTAAAATGATTGGAATCAAGCAATCAATTTGGGGATGGAATAATGAAATTGCGGAACCAATGCTTTTTGAAAAAAATTTGGATATAGTTTTTCAGAAATTTAATTTATTTTCTGTAAAAAAGAATAATAATTTTGAAAAATATTACAAAAAATATTTAAAATCATCAAATAAGTCGTTAAGTATTTCTGAACAGAATATTTCTTTTTTAAATAACGTTTTTATGTATTCAGTATATCCTAGTTTTGAAACACAAAATTATAAAATATTGAAGAAAATAAAAAAAAAATAAATTTATAAATTGTTTATACCAGTCCAATTTTTAATATATAAGACTTTGTTTGTTATGATTAAAATAAGTCGATATTTAGATTAGAATCAGATATAATGTTTAATTTTTTTTTAAATGTGTAAATATGTATGAATTTTTGATTTAACATTAAAATATTATTATAAAGTAACATACCAGAAAATATAGATGTCAGATGATTCAACAAAGAAATCTGTAGAAAATAATAGTGTCTGTTTTTATAAAAAGAGAAGGAAATATTGTAACAACTGTGGTAAGTATGGACATTATTTTAGAGAATGTAAGTCTCCAATAACTAGTTATGGTATCATTTGTATTCAAATTAACCCCTTTCCATTAGAATATAATCAAAAGTTATTTCCGTCAAATCTTAAATTTTTAGCAGTTCGGCGTCGCAATACCTTAAGTTATGTTGAATTTATACGTGGTAAGTATAAATACACTGATATTGAATTTTTACGAATTTTATTCTCAAGGATGACTATATACGAAAGAAACTTAATAAAAACAGAACCATTCAATGTTTTATGGGAAAGTTTATGGATTAATGATCAATTTAAAGAAATAAATAGAACAGAATATAATCGTGCATCTAAAAAATATGACGATTTAATCAAAGGGGTGATTATCAATTCTAAATTTACCACGATTGATATACTTTTACAAACAACCTTGTCAGAATACAAAGAAACTGAATGGAATTTTCCCAAAGGTCGTAGAAATTGTTATGAAAATGACATAGAATGTGCTGAAAGAGAATTCCGGGAAGAAACAAGTTTAACTGCCAATGATTATGAACTCTGTGAAGAAATTCCACCTTTTGTTCAGCAACACATTGGTTCAAATAATGTTTCTTATAAAACCGTATATTATCTTGCCCTTTGTTTGACAAATAAATCTCTCGAAATAGATGAAACAAATCAATGTCAATTAGGAGAAATATCAAAAATAGGATGGTATTCTTACGATAAATTAAAAAATGACATGCTCAGAGACTATTCGACTCATAAGATATCTTGTCTAACAAATGTTTTTAATACCTTATTAAAAAAATTTAATGACTACTTAAAATAAATTGATTTAAAAATTATTATTTAAATATAACTATAAAATTGATTTATTTATTTTAAATTATATTATATTATTATGGAAAATTTTAAAACGACTCATCGTATTTTTAAAAAAGATATTTTAGTAGAATCTGTTAGAATTCCACCTTCAAAATTGGATGATTATTCTGCTTTTATTTTAAATAGTCTAAAAGAAAGAGAAAAAAAATGTAATAAAAATGGATATATTCATAAAATCTTAAAAATTGATGATATTAGTGAAGGAATGGTATACGAAGGTGATTTTTCAGGGGATGTAATTTTCAAGGTCAAATATGAAGCCCTTGTATGTTCTCCAAAAATTAATGATGTAATTGAATGTAATGTGTTGCAATTATCAACTTTTCAAAGTGATATAATTGCACAGCAAGGACCTTTGTTTATAGTAGTAATCTTTGATAAAATCAAAGATAAAGGAACTTTAAAACAAGGTGACAAAATTTTAGTAAAAATTGTGGCTACAAGATATGTATATGCTATGCCTATATTAAAGGTAGTATCAACGTTTGTAAAAAAAATAGATCAAACAAATGATGCTTTGGAATCATTGTTTGTTGATGATTTTGATTTTATTGAACAAGAATAAATTATTTAATGGACTGATATTTTTTATTATTCAGAATAAAAATCAGCAATTACAGAATTGTTTAGAGATTTATTATTAAATTTTAGAAATTGATTTATTTTATTAATAACGAAAATAAAATCAATGTCAAAATTTTCATTTTTATGAAATGTTTTTAAAACTTCAAATTTAGATTTACTAATATACATTGCATCTGAACAATCTATTACATTATTATATTTTTTGTTAAATACAATTTGAGCAGTGTTTTCCATTCGTGGAAAATTTTTATCACACAAAATAGTTGTAATTTTATTTAGGAGTTGAGTATCATTAATACCAAGTCTTTCTAATTCTTTTTTTAATAAATCTGGATTAGAAATATTTTCCATTATATTTTTGTATTCTGGTAGTACTTTTATTATACCCTCAATTGGTGTTGTATATAATATTTTATGAAATGGTGTAAAATATTGATTTGTATTTAATACACTGTTTTCTTGAAAAGTGTTTTTAAAAGAATTCATATCAAATTGTGGATTTTCTACAAAAAATTGTAAAATATCTTGTAACAATGGAGAATTATGACTTCCATATGTCCAATTGTTCATTAGTGGATTATTTACATCATTGTATGAAAAAAAAACCCACATTAATCCATTCAAATATTGTGTAATACATTTATCTAATTGGTCTTTTGAAGTTATATTTAATTTTTTCTTATAATATATATTTTTGGTTCTTTCAAATTTTTTACCATAATAAATCTCATCAGAGAAATAATAGTAGGGTAAATTTCTGTTTGAAATATTCTTCAAACTATCTATATACCCAAGCTTAGTATTTAAATTCTCAAATTTATTTAGTTTTTTTGTCCAATTAAAATGTTTTGAGTCTTTCATTTCAATAAATGTTTTTTTAACTACATCATATGAATATTGGTATTTATCACTTGTTTCATTATTTAGTTGTCTATTTTTTAAAACTAATGTTCTTATACGAGGCATTTTTATATAATAAATATAATATTGTTTGAAATATTTCAAAATATTTGTTATCTCACTTTTATCTTTTTTTATTTCATCGTCTAAATTGATATTACAATTATAATAATTTATATCGAATTTAGATGGTGATGTTATGATTAATTCGTTATACAAAATTTCTATATATTTAGAATGTGTTACATTTAAAATTTTTAAATTATCATTGACATCCTTTTCATTAATATTACTTTCAAAAATATTTTTAATTAACTTATAACAAGCAATACATTTATTTAATATTATCATCCAATATTCATCATATTTAGATAATTTTTGTTGTAATCCGTAACCATCCCACTTTCTAAAATTATCAAATGTGTCGTATAAAAAACATTCACCCAAAGCATTATCTTCATAGGTTGTTAACATTCTCACTAAATTATGAAATATTTTGTTGTTAATTGTTAACATTTTCGTATTTGTCATAAAATTATGACCGGAAATAACATTTGTATAACAATTTACAATATAATCAAAATGCATTGTCGTATTATATGATTGAATACGAGGAATAAAATCATCCCCAAAAACACTGAAAATAAATACCAAATCATCAATATATCTTTGGAGATGTTCTAAATTTAACTCGGTGTTAGATATATTTTGTAAATGATTAAATAACAATGCTTTTAATTTTTTAATATTAATAAGCCAATATCTAAAATTTTTTCGTTTATCAGCATATCGGAATAATTTAATGTTTTTTATATAATCAAATGAAATTAAAGAAGATAATAGTATCACGTCAGCATCTGGGCTAAATACAGATATAATATCATCTTTATCAATTTTTTTATATTTAATACAGTGCCGAATATAGTTCAAAAGTTTTATTTCCCCCTCACCAACTTCTCTAAAATCAGATAATAAAATTTTAGAATATAATTCTTTATTTTTAAAATCTTTTAAAACAATATTTTTTAAAAAATCTTCATTTTGTAATGAGAAACTTAATTTTCCCATGAAGTCTGTTCCTGGTTGAATATGATATTTAACCCAATGAAATTTCGTTGTTTCGTAAACATATTTATTATACTTATTTTTTTCATTATTTGTATTTAAAGTATGTTTATAATTTTTTAATAAAATTTTATCCATATCAGATACAAATTGACTTGAATATGATCTAGATATTTGTTCTACCATTTTACCTTTTGATGGTACTCCATCAATTGATATATAGATTATTTTAATAATATCTTCATCAATAAAAGTATCAAATAATATAGAATTTATACCTATACCTACTTCATAAATTATTAAATCAGTCAACATCATTTCTTCATCATATGAAGATTCTATCTCATATTTATTAGTATAATTTCTCAATTTATTGATTAAAATATTTCTTTTGATTTGGAAACAATTTGGTTCCTTAATAGTTTTTAATATTTGTAAATATTCATAATTCAAATGCTCAAGTAATTTAAAACTAATATCATGAATAATAGCATTAAAATCCAAGAATAGACCTGTTATATTTTTATTTTTATGTATAGAAGTTTTTCTTTCACTCACACATTTGCATAAATATTTATTATTTCTTATAGTAGAAAAAAAAGTTTGAATACCCATTATATTAATAATAGTATAATTTTTTATATTAATTAATACGTTCTTTAATATTCAATTTTAATTATGATTATTAATTAAAATTAATAATTAATTGATGAAATATTATCTATATAATATTTATATAATAGTATGAATATTAAATCGGTATTAGTTTTTTTGATTTGTACAATTGCTATTCACATTGCTTTAATTAAAGTTAATGAAATTGTATTAGAAAATAAAGAAATGAAACAAAATAATGACTTAAAAGAAGAAGAAAAAGAAGAAGAAAAAACTGAAAAAGAAGAAGAAGAAGAAGAAGAAGATAAAATTAAAGAAATACCAGCAGTCTCTAATAATAAAATTGCAACAGATGATGCTGATGTAATTAATGATGAAGATTTAAGAAGTGATTTATTAAATTTTATTAAAAAATCTAAAAATAATACACCAATTATTTTTTCTAAAGATTCAGAAATTGAATTAGAAAAAGATAATAAAAATGTTCAAGAAGCACCTGGATATTTAAATTTTGGTGAAGATATTGAACGTGAATTAAAAACAACTGAGTATAATTTAAAAACGGCATCAGGAGATAGTGATAATATTACTCTTAGAAATTCACCTAGTAATGATGTTAGCGAAAGTGCAGCAAATAAACAATTTAAAATGATTCAAAATGCTGGTTGGAAGTATAAAAATGAAGGAGTAATGAATGGAGGTGTTGATGATGGCATTGGTGGATTTGATCCAAAAGCAATCTGTAATTTTTCAGCCTTATAAATAAATATATAAAATCGATATTTAATATATATATTAATCAAATTATTAAAATAATAAATTGAATGATATATAAAAATTCATTATGAATTTTTTTAAAAATTTAAAAAATAATTTTAAAAATGGTTATTTTGTTTCCATTTTGATTCAGTTTGCGAAAAATACCCAATTAAATATAATCCTATTTTTACAATAGGCGATGATCCTTCTGACGACACTGATTTCGATTTAGATTTAAATTATTAATTAAAAATCAAGAATTTCTATAGTGTTTTCTTCAATATTTATTCTTTATTTTATATTTTAAAAACTAGTCCCGTTTGTTTTGTTCTCGCGATTTACTTACTAAAACATTCCAACCAATAGAAGAATTAGTATTTGGAACTAATCTTGTAGTATTTCTTAATGGAACAGCATTGGGTATTTTTTTTTGAGTGGTATTTCTGTCTGTATTTCTGTCTGTATTTCTGTCTGTATTTCTATTTGTATTTCTATTTGTATTTCTATTTCTGTCTGTATTTCTATTTCTATCTGTATTTCTATTTCTATTTGTATTTGTATTTGTATTTGTATATCTATTTCTGTCTGTATTTCTGTCTGTATTTCTGTCTGTATTTCTGTCTGTATTTCTATCTGTATTTCTCATAGCATCATTTATTCTTTTCTGATTTAAATCATTTAATTCCCTTAAATCATTAAAATTATGATATGTATTTCTTTCATTTCTATATTCATCCAAACTATCAGATAGTAATGGACCATCAAAAATTCCAGTAACATTAATAGCTTGTTTTTTATCATTATTTTTTAATACGGTTAAAGAAAATTCTACATATTCACCAAGAGTCAAGGTTCTATAAGTAGTTTTTTTAGGTTTTATAGACGTATGATGAACAAATACATCATGAGATACATCAGATTTATCTGTATATGTAATAAAACCATATCCAAGTTTATTACTAAACCATTTGGTAATTCCAATATGTTTTTCCAAATTATCTTCAGTATTATTATTTAAATCTGTCATAGCATTGCTATTCTCTGTTGTTATATTACTCATGTTTTGTATATAAATTTGTTATATAAATATTCTTATTTATTTTTATAAAATAATCAATTTTATTTTTAAATATTTAAGTTTAAAAATAAAATTCTTTACATAAGAATTTAATAATATTAACAAAATATACTAAAATATGTCAGTTAAAAATACGAATGACGTTTTTAAAAATTTATTTATTTCGGAAAAGAAAAAAGCAAATGTAAAAACTAATATAATATCGTCCCCTCCAAATAAGAAAAAAAATACAAATATAGATGAAAAGAATATAGATGAAAATAATTCAAATGAAAAGAATATAGATGAAAAGAATATAGATGAAAAGAATATAGATGAAAAGAATATAGATGAAGAAAATATTGCCTACACTTTTCAAATGAAAAAAAAATTGGCTGCTAATATTCTAAAATTAGAAAAATTTGAACAAATACAGATTTATCATATTATTAAAAATAAAGATGAGAAATTTACAAAAAATCAAAATGGAATTTTATTTGATTTACATAAATTTGAAGACTCAACTATTCATAGTTTAGATGCTTATGTTAAAATGACAACAACATATCGGAAACAAAAAAAACAGGATAATCAGTCCCTAATATAAATTAATAAATTTTTTGAAAAAATAATTTATTAATATAAATTTTTACTCATCGTCACTATCACTACTGTCACTATCACTATCACTCATTTCTGCCATCTTTCTTACAGGACGACCACGGCGTTTAGGTTTAGTAGCAGTTTTCTTTGACTCAGTATCCGAATCATTAGAATCTGATTTCTTAGCACTAGATTTCTTAGCACTGGATTTCTTAGCACTAGATTTCTTTTTAGAACTAGTTTTTCTTGGTTTTCTTTTTTTTACTGGTTTCGGAGTAGGAACTTTTTCATCTTCAACTTCATCTTCAGACTCATCGTCAGATTCAACATCTAATTTCATTTCCATTTCCTTTTCCTTTTTATCAGATTTTTTTACATCTTTAACTTCTTCAGTAGTAGATTTCTTTAAGTTTAATTTATCCTTCCATTCCTGAATTTCTTCTTTTGAAAGTTCTGGAATTTGAAGTTTAGTTTCATCATTAAATTCCATATTTAATGCATTTTTAGACCACGCTTTACACGTAGCTGTTCGGAAATCTTTGATAATTGAATCCTTATTACGAACTCGTTTATATAAATCTACATTCTCATCATAAAATCTTACACAATTTTCTTTTAAGTATAAATTCATAGCATGATAAGTTTCTTTCTCTTTACCGGTTAAACAATGAATCCAATCTACAGAAGAGATTTTTGAAAAAATTCCAATTACACCTCTATTTTGAATAGGTTTATTGGCTTCTCTATCATCCTTAATTTTTTGAATTTTTTGACGAATTACATCTGGATTCTCACATTCTGAAAGTGCTTTATCGTAAGCAACCTGAACAGAACTTAAATCACTTTCTCCAGTAACAAATGCTCGTTGAAGCTGTTTAAACTTAAAACTTTTATGAAGTGATTGAGAATATTCCTTATGAGCAATTTTCTCAATAACTTCTTGACGAATAGAACTTACATTTGTTTCTTTACTTTTTGTATTAGAATCTGATTGTCCGCCATCACTATTTGATGCCTTTCCATTCAATTCTAATTGAGCAAGAATTCTCGTTAATAGAGAAACAACTTCCCCTTTTTGTTCTTTATCTTCAGTTAAAAACTGAACTAACATTTCTTCGCTTGTTTGCTTTGACATATTAATATAGTTAAACTTTTTAATTTGTAATAAAACTTTGTTTTATTTTATAAATTTAGTAACACTTAAAGTAGTTATTAATTTTAAATTTAATTAAATACAACTAAATTCAATTTTATATTTCGTTTTTAATTTCGTTTTTTATTTTGTCATTTACAAAATAATACAACACGATGATTTATCCTCATCCTCATCCTCTTTCCATTTCCCTTTCTCATCCTCACCCTTCATATCCTCTATTTGTTCATTTAATTTTTTTAGCGCGTGAAGGTTATTTAATTCATCTTTCTTTGCTTCTATTTTTTTTTGTAATGTTTTATTCTTCGCTGTCTGTGTTTTAGTCGATTTAGTTTTGTCTTTTGGACGAATATTTTGTAAATATTTATTCCAATCTTCTTTTCCCGCATTAGATTTATCATAATTAACTGATGTAGAACAAAACATTCTATCATTTTGTCCTTTTTTAGATATTTGAACTTGGTCACAATAGTTCATGATATAAATTATTAATATATTTTATTTTTTTTGTATATAAAAAATTATACTATTTCTTCTTCTCTTTCCCATTCATGCTTTCTTTCCCATTCATGCTTTCTTTCATCTTTACGATTCGGACAACAACGCGGACGACAACATATGAAACAATATCCAATACTTTTATAAAATTTTTTACACCAAGAATTACAAAAACAGCAATAAAGATCTATACAACTATTAAAACATTTATCTTGGGATTTAATTCCAAGAATTTTATTATGCTTATCCTGTAGATTATTGGACATTATAACTCCTTCACCCCAATAGTCTAATCTTATGTCATTTGCCTTTTTCATTGTTTCAATTGGACCAAATTTGTTAAAAAGTTCAGATGTTGGTCTTACCATATCCCCTAAAATAACTTCTCTTGCTTCTTTTAAATTTTTATTTGCCAATGTTTCTAAGTCTATTTTATCTTGCATTTTTTTAATTTTTTGACGACTTTCTTTATATTTTTTCTCGTATATATAATATTCTCCACTACTAATAATAGTATCAGCAAGTGTTACTGAATGTACTGATTTGATTATTAGCTTCTTCCATTTTTTTTCCACATCTTTATCATTTCTGAAATCTTCATCTATTTCAATCGTCGCATTTTTATTTTTATCTTCATCTCTATCTTTATTTTTATTTTTATCTTCTTCTTCTTCTTTTTTTATGTTTTCTAATTTCCAATGTGTCTCTACCTCGTTATAAAATTGACTTATTTCTTTATATGGAGCTTCTAATCCAAGTATTCCAGATTGGATTTTTTCCATTTTATCCTGTATTTTTAGAAATTTAAAAACAGATAAACTAAATGCTATAATAAAACCTAATGAAAGTGTTGTGATTGTAAACCCAAAATCTAAATCATCATCTTGAGTAATATTTGCTCTTAACGATTCAAGAAAAGTAATTACCGATGAACAAAGAATTATAACAACATTTATAAGTAGATTCCAAAATTGATAATATTCATATTTATATCTAAGCATCATCATCATTCTATGTATAAATTCATTTCGCTCTGATACGTGTTTTTTTAATTTTTCTCTTGCGTGTTCTGTTTTTTTAATTTTATCTTCTGCTTCTTTTGCTTCTTTTGCTTCTTTTGCCTTTTTATTTGCTGCACGTTGTTCATCAACTGCTGTTTGAAGTGCTTGGGTTTTATCATCTGTAATAGCCGTTTTATTTTTTAATTTCCATGCTTTTAATTTTGTATCATCATCATGATTTGGAATCGCTGCTAATAATGTATTTAGTGCTGCTTCTTTTGCCTTTTTATCTGCTGCTTCTTCTGCTGCTTTTAATTTTTCCAACTCTTTTGCCTTTTTATTTGCTGCACGTTGTTCATCAACTGCTGTTTGAAGTGCTTGGGTTTTATCATCTGTAATAGCCGTTTTATTTTTTAATTCCCATGCTTTTAATTTTGTATCATCATCTTGATTTGGAATCGCTGCTAATAATGTATTTAGTGCTGCTTCTTTTGCCTTTTTATCTGCTGCTTCTTCTTCTTTCTTTTTAGATGGCTTTGAGTTTTCTTCTATTTCAGACAGTTCATCTGTTTCAGACATTATTAATGTTTCAATTCCATCATCTTTATTTATTTTTACTTCTTCTTTTTTTTCTGCATCCATTTAATAAAATTATTTATTATTAATAATAGTATTAAATCCCTAATACATAAAAGATTATTTAATTTACATCTGGAATATGTGTTAATTTTTCTTCATTTTTTTTATTTGATAAAAGATCTAAAATTTTCTGAAAGTATTTATTAAAATTTTCTTTATTTTTGTTTAATCCATGTCTATTTAAATCCTGTAATAAATTTATTAAATGATATCTTTTATCTAAACAATTATGGTGTCGACCATTAAAATATTTATAATAATAATATCCCGATAAACATCCCTTTCCTTTTGTAATCGCTTTAGAAAAATTATGAATTAATTTCATAATATACTTTTTGTTATTCTTATCAGGATTAAATTTCTTTAAATAATTTTGTATTATAAATATTTCAGTAGCACAATCATAACAATTGTCAATACCAGTAGTAACAATATCATGTTCATAATATTGACAACGTGTAAATGTGTTAAAATAAAACATTTGTTCCTCATACATTTTACAATTCCATTTTTTCTTTCTAAATGGTGACTTAACAATCAATCTGGTTTCTGTACTACTTTGAGGTCCCCATGGTTGAATTACTATTTTACCATCAAAATATAAAAATTCTTTGTCTTCCCAAGGTAAACGAAATTTAAGAATACTATATCGAGGTTTCATAATTTCAACCCATTTTTGTTGAACTAACATATCATTTTTAACCTCGTTTTCACTCGGTTTATAATTTTTTTTTTGATCATTAGAAATACGAATGTCACATATAAATAAAAAATTTTGTCCAATAAATTCCTTTGCCATATCATTTGTAAAATATTCTCTTCTAATTTCTATATTTTCAGTTTCTCTAATATTAAATTTCATAGGATCAATTAAAATAAATTTAATAGTTGGAAATAATTTAGATAATATTGGTGTATGAATAGCTGGTGCTGCACCAACATATAATACTAAATCACCAAGTTTTGAATATTGTGTTAAAAATTCTATTTCTGTCATTAATAATTTTCTTTGTCCCCAATGCATTGTAGTTCGCAATTCATCATTTTGTCGCGGTTTATATAATCTTCGAGGACAATCTTCATTCAAATATCGAGAATATTTTTTTGATTGATATTTCTGTATGTCATTTTTGCAAAAAAATTGCAAGTTGTGTACGCCGACATTGATCATCTTGATTATATAACTATATGTTGCTTATCTTATTACATTAATTATCTATTTTAAATTTTTATTTATGAAACTTAAAATAAAATTGAAAAAAATACAAAATATTAAGAAAAATAAAATTTAATGAATGATATTAAATTAAGATTTAAATGTTGTTTAATTGGGGATGGGGGTGTTGGTAAAACTAGTTTTTGTAAAAAGTTGTTATCATCTGGACATGATATTGGAACAAAATATATTCCAACACTTGGAGTCGAAGTTCATCCAATTCTTATTGAAACAAATTATGGTAATATTATGCTAGATGTATGGGATACAGTTGGTCAAGAAAAATTTGGAACATTGAGATCCAGTTGGTATTCTAAATCTAAAGTTATCATTATTATGTTTGATGTAACATCATTAAATAGTTATAATAATGTAATGTTGAAATGGTATGATGATATAATAAAATTTTCTCCAAATTCATTGATAATTTTGTGTGGAAATAAAATTGATTTAATAAATTCGAGAATTGTACATGAAAATATGGCAAAACAATTAAATTTGACCTATTTTGATATTTCAGCCAAAAATAATGTAAATTTAAATGAAGTACTATTTTATATTGTCCAAAACTTGACTAATATTCAAAATATAAAATTCTTGGATAGACCTGTTTTATATAATAAAACTAAATCAATTGATGATAATTATGAAGATAAGGAGATGACTGACGATGATATTTATATTATTGACAATGACGACAAAAATTTAACCAATGACGATATTTATATCATTGATGATAATGAAGATGATGATCAAGATATAACTAATGATATTACTAATAATCTTTTGATACATACATCTGATCCATTGCCAATAATTGATAAAAATGGTAAGATTTGTTGGCAAAATGAATTAAATTTCAAAAAAAGAAAAAGACAAGATAGTAATGAAAATAAAGAAGAACTTGAAACAATTGAAATTTAGAATTTTCAAGTCCCAAATATTAAATAATTTTTAATTAATATCAGATAAAACGTCTGCCATTCTCTCAGCATAAATATCTCTAGCCACATTCATAATAAATTCTTCAGTATAATCAATATCTTCCAATCCTTCAATTACGAAAGAATCAAAAAATTGTCGTGTCTGTTGAACTATTTCTCCTGGAAAAATATTATATATACTAAATGAAATACGTAATTTTGGTCGTAAACAATCAGTCATTTCTTTTGTTTGTTTTTCAATATCTTGTGTTTTCTGCCTGTCTTCTTCTGATAATTTAATTAAGGAATCCTTCATTTTTATCTTGCTTCTACATAATGGACATTTATTAGGAGTAGTTCCTTGAGTAATATTTGTATGAATACAATTTAAATGATATTTATGAGAACATCCTAAAGTAATTTCAGATGATGATTCTGTAATTTTTTCTAAACAAATTGAACAAGAATTCATATTGTTAATGATAAGTTATTAGAAGGTGATAAATTCACTTTTAATTATCGAATTAAATTAACAATTCATAAACTAATATATATATAATTATAATGACAGATTCAACAAGCAGTATCGATTATAAAAAATTAGGATTTAATTATGTGAAAACAAAATGTTTTGTTATGTATAAATGGAGTGATGGAAAATGGGATTCTGGAAAAATTTGTAATAATACAAATATAAGTATTCATATTATGTCTGGAATACTTCATTATGGTCAATCTTTATTTGAAGGATTGAAAGCATTCCGTAGTAAAAATGGTGATATTCTGGTTTGTAATAGTAATGCTAGTGCTGAGAGAATGCAATTTGGTTGTCGTAGAATATTAATGCCAGAAGTTTCTACAAAAATGTTTAATAATGCTATTGATAAAACACTTTTAAATAATTTAGATTTTTTTCCACAATATGATTCTGAAGGATGTATGTATATTCGTCCATTTATTTTTGCAAGCGGAGTCAAATTAGGATTAGGACCATCAACTGAATTTACTTTTATTGTTATGGTTAATCCTGTTGGTAAATATTATAATAGAAAAATTAAATGTAAAGTGATTGAAAATTATGATAGATCAGCACCTCTAGGTGTCGGTAATATTAAAATGGGAGGTAATTATGCTGCTGATATGTTACCAAGTTTTGAATCAAAAAAAGACGGCTATGACATTGCGTTATATTTAGATGCGAAAGAACATCGATATATTGAAGAATTTTCAACATCTAATTTTATTGCTATTGATAAAGATGGCTGTTATGTTACGCCTAAATCTAATAGTATATTAAAAGGAAATACTAACAGTTTATTAAGAATGTTGGCAAAGGATAAAGGTATTGAAGTTAAAGTTCGCGAAATTGATTTTAATGAAATTAAAACATTTCAAGAAATATGTGCTTGCGGGACTGCGGTTGTATTATCTCCAATAAAAAGTATTACGAGAGGAAATAAAACATATTATGTTCCAGAATTTAATATATTAAAATCTCTTAAAAATGATTTATTACAAATTCAAAAAGGAGATAAAAAAGATAAATACAATATTATTAGGTGTTTACCAACCACTCC
>Ga0066844_10000019_pt1 | contig 24982 bp, 26 predicted proteins | sample ETNtaG_17_FD_66664 | JGI IMG/M metagenome (GOLD analysis project Ga0066844, IMG submission 66664) | Marine microbial and viral communities from oxygen minimum zone, Eastern Pacific Ocean - ETNP201302PF82A | ecosystem: Environmental > Aquatic > Marine > Oceanic | place: Pacific Ocean: Eastern...
TAGAGACTCCGAAAAATTTACATGCTTCTTTTTGTGATACATACATATTAATACTTTATTAATTAGTATGTATTTCCTTATATCATTTTTGAGTAAAGTTAAGTAGTAACAGTTCTAGCCCAAATCCCAAAAAACTGAATCCAGTTATTAAAATTCCACCAATATAAACAAATTTTTGATAATTTGAATCTATTGCATTTAGATTATTAGACCAATATTTTAGTAAAAAAATTAATATAATTACTACAATTGAAATAGGATTAAATATAAATTTTGCTATGTCTTGTATCATATTTAACATATAGTAAGAATTAAATTTTAAACTACTAAACAAAAATTTTAAAAAATATTGTTTAGTAATATAAATAAATATGTCTTCAAAGAAGAATGTACGAGAAACTTTACAAAAAATTTCTTTATTACATGATCGTAATAAAACTCTAGAAAAACAAAAAACAAAAGAAATGAAACAAATGTTACAAAATGTTATCAATCGTTATAGAATACTTGATGATACAATTAAAGCACAACTTGGTGGAAATAAGAAACAAACTACTAGAAAACAAAAAAAAGTAACAAAAAAAGTAACAAAAAAGAATAAGAAAAAAAAATTATTAAAAAAGAATAAAAAATAAAGAGCTAATAAAATCTTGTTAATTATTATAATAATATGTCTTTACCAGCGAAATATCAAAAGAACATTATAGACAAAATAATTAATGATTTCCCAGAACTTATATTTGATAAAAACAATGATGTTTTAAATGACGATGTTCATTTTGAAACATATGTTAAAATCATAAAACAAGGTTCAAAAATTGAAGAGGAAATAAAAAAATTCAATGAAACATTTAAAATACCTCATGATAAACTTTTATCATTTAATACTGGAAAAATGATAATAGATATTGATGGATTAATATCAGAATCATATAAAAAAATATTAAAATTACAAGAACATAGAGATAAGTTACAAAAAGAGATTGAATATTTAGAAAATTATAATAAAAAGTTATTAACTGATATAACTCAAAAAAATCAAAATATCGAAAATTTATCCAATAAAATTAACGATTGTAAATTAAAAAAAGATACTGCTCTTAAAACAATTGAAGGTGATAAAAAGATTAAACAAAATTTAGAACAAAAATGTTCATTAATTGAAAAAAACTATCAACGTGAAGTTAAAAAAAATGAAGAACTAACTAATAAATCTAATAAAAAAATAGCAGTTAATAAAAAAAAATTATTAAATATTCGTAAAAAATTATCAGACATTAATCAAAAACTAGATGATTATAATAAAAAAGTTGGATATGAATCATCAAATAATAGTAATAATAGTAATAGTAGTAATAGTAACATTAACGATCAGGATAATAATAACTTAAAAGTAGAAAATCCAAAAAAGAAAAAAAGAAAAAAAAGGAAAAAAAAGGAAAAAAAGGAAAAAAAAATAACTAAAGATAATTTTGGGTTTTTCAATGATTTTTAAATATTATATCTAATTAAAATATTAACATTTTAAATTAAAAATCAAATTATATTTTTAATTTATAATCAAAGATATAATAAATGTCTCGTGTCCAAACATTTAAAAAATATTCTTTTTTTAAAAATAAAGATATCATGGACGAGAACTATTTAAATATATTATTTAATTCTTGTGATGACATTTCATTTCAAGAATTTTACAGGCGCTTCACGAATCAAGATAATAATGAATCTTTAAAATCTCATAAAATATGGCATAAATTATATAGTGTCAATGATTTTTTGAAACATTTTTGTAATATTAATTACTTAAATCAATTAAATATTTATAAAAAATATGATAATGTCATATCATTAAATAAAGATTCTCAAAAAATTTGGACAAATCAGCCTCAAAATATAAAAATTAAATTAAAAGATCATCAATTATCGACCACGTATGCAATGATATATAAGGAATTAAATAATACCATACAAATGAATATCGATTCAAGAAGTAGGAATGCGAATCGATATACTAGTAGAAATGTTAAACATACTAGTAATATTAATATAGGGATTTTATCAGATAATGTTGGTTCTGGTAAAACATTAAGTATTTTATCATTAATTTCGATTTCACCAATTTCAATACCATATTTTGACTCAAAATCTGAAAATATTATTAAATTATGTCAAAGGAATATTAATACAAATAAATACAAAAAGTTAATTCACTTATTGCAAAATGTCATTACTAAAGATGTAATTACAATAATTTATAAATACGTATTTTCGTATATAGATTACATTAAGTATAATACACCTATGGATTTAATATGTGAAAATTCTTATACACGAATAGAAGATATTTCATCAAATAACACATTATCATCACGTAAAATATATATGCCTTCAAATTTAATAATTGTCCCACATTCATTATTTTATCAATGGTTAAATGATATTAAAGAAAATACTAATTTAAAGGTTTATCCAATCCGAACAAAAAGAGATAAAATAGATATGAATTTATTCATGGAATATGACATTATATTATGTAATGCTAATAAATATAAAATAATTTCAGAACAAAGTGCCAATTATAAATGGTCAAGAGTAATAATTGATGAGGCGGATACAATTAATTTACCTAATAGTTCTAATATAAGTTATGATTTTTTATGGTTTATAACAACAACTTATGATCGTTTAGAAGAACACAAAAATATTGGTTTTATAAAAAATACATTTAGAAATTTAGAATATAATACTACATATACAATATATAAATGTCTAAAAAGAGCATTAGTAATTGAAACAGAGTGTTGTACAATAGAGGAATCTTTTACTGGAAATATTCCAAAACCGATATATATAGATATTAAATGTATAACACCAATATGGTTACGTGTTATTAAAGATAGTGTTTCAAAAACAATTTTAATAAAATTAAATGCTGGAGACATAGATGGTGCAATTAAAAATTTAGATTCAAGTAATTATTCTTATGAATCAGATAATATAAATATTTTTCAATACTTATTAATTCGTTTAAAACGACAAATAGAAACTTTTTCTAAAAGAATTAATAGTATAAATAGTCAAATAAAACAATTCGAATATTTTAATTTATCTCGTAGAAATAAATACGGGGGAAGAGCTTATCGTTGTAATATGTCCATTTATGAATCTAGATTAAAAAGATATACTGAGTACAAAATTGATAAAGAAGCTAAATTAAAAACTTTAAAAAATAATATATTAAAATATTCACTTTGTTTATTATGTTTAAATAAAATTAAAGCAAAATCTTGTACATTAAAATGTTGTAATTTAAAATTTTGTCAAGATTGTATTAACAAGTATCAAACAAATGATACTAAGTGTCCAAGTTGTTATTCACAAATAAAAAATACAAAATTTTGTGTAAATACAGAGGTAATTCAATCAGAGAATAGTTCAACATATGATACTAAACTTAATAATTTAATACAAATTATAAATAGTTATGAAGATGGGAAATTTTTAATTTTTTCTGATTATACTTTTAAAAAAATAATAAGCGAACTTGACAAAAATTATATCTCGTGGAAAAAATTATGTGGACGACCAGATGTTATTAGAAAATTAATAAGAGATTATACCAAAGGTGATATTAAAGTATTAATGTTAAATGCTAAGCATTATGGTAGTGGATTAAATTTACAAATGACAACTAATATTGTAATGTTTCATAAAATGGATGAAAATACTAATATTCAAATTATTGGTCGTGCTCAACGTGTTGGAAGAACATCTCAATTAATAATTCATAAATTATTATATGAACACGAATTTTAAATATAATTTATAGATAATATTTTTAAAAACAGATTAAGAAATTTTCATTAAAAAAAATTATAATACACAATTATGACGTATTCGTTAGAAGAATTATCTCAAGGTTTAGATTCCTTATGGATAGGAATTGCTGCTATTTTAGTATTTTGGATGCAAGCTGGATTTGCTATGTTAGAATCCGGAGGAGTTAGGCAAAAAAATACCCAGAATATTTTATTTAAAAATTTTATGGATATTTGTATAACCACAATTTTGTGGTGGTTACTTGGTTATGGTATGGCTTATGGGACAGGTGAATTTATTGGAGGAAATAAATTCAATACTGATCAATATGCTACAACTGATTATAGAGATTGGTTATTTCAATGGGCATTTGCTGGAACTACAATGACAATTGTAAGTGGGTGTATGGCAGAACGAACAACTATTCATGGTTATTTTATTCTTACATTGGTAATGAATTTATTGATTTATCCTTGGATAGTACATTGGACATGGGGTGGCGATTGGTTATCAGAAGGTGGTTTTACCGATTTTGCTGGTTCAGGTATAGTACATTTATGTGGTGGTATTGCGGGATTAGTTGGTGCAATTATAGTTGGAGCTAGAAAAGGTCGTTTTGATGATAAAGTTAATCAAGATAAATTTAGTGGACATAATATTCCACTTGTTGTTTTGGGAACATTTATTTTATGGATGGGGTGGTATGGTTTTAATGGTGGTTCAGTTTTAGCAATTGGTGGTGAAAATGAAGAAAGTGTTTTTATTGTTATGATGAATACAACGATTTCTGCTGTCTCGGCTGCTATTACAGTTTGTTTAGTTCATTATGGTATGAATTATAAGACAAATAACAAATATGATATGGGATTATTATGTAATGGTATTCTTGCTGGTCTTGTTTCAATAACTGCTGGTTGTGATGGTGTTACAGATTATGGTTCATTTTTTATTGGCATAATTGGTGGTTTAATTTACAAAGCATCTAGTGATTTATTACAAAAGTTAAAAATAGATGATCCAATTGATGCATTTCCAGTTCATGGAATGTGTGGTATATGGGGAGTTTTAGCAGTTGGATTTTTTAACACAACTGATGGAGTATTTTATGGTGGTGATGGAGAATTACTTGGATGGCAAATCGCTGGAGTTTTATCCATATGTGCTTGGTCTGGTGGTATCATGTCATTAGTAGCATTTATTTTAAATTATTTCAATTTACTTCGTGTATCCGAAGAAGTAGAGGAAAAAGGTTTAGATTTTACTGAACACGGTGGTGATGCTTATCGTTTATGTATAGATAAAGAACAACATGAAACTGAAATGGTATAAATAATTTATATTAGAGTATTAATAATAATATTTACTTTATATATCAATAAATATTATTATTATTGGTGGTTCAAATAAAAAAATTAAGATATAATTTATTTACATTGGGGCTTTTGCATTAGATGGTTGTCTCTCTACTGTAAGTGATGTCCATGTATTATTTTGACTATCTTTTAATTTAAGATGTGTTTTTTTCATAGAATATTTGAAACCTTGAAAACTGTCATTTCTATATCCCCTAACAATCCATTTTCCTGAAGGAATTTCTAGCGAAGTAACAGAATCATTATTAATATTCCACCATTCTAATTCATTTAACTTATATGATACCTTGTCTTCATCTGGAAGAACCCATAATTTTGCCGAATCTCCTGTGAAATCTTCTCCTTCATAAATTATAGCTGGATTTTTAGAATGTTTGTCCCAAAGTTCTTTTCTATAAAGTGCTATTGAACCAATTTCTATAGTCCAGCTGTTAATTTTACTCATATCTTCCCAGTTTCTTGCCCCTCCATAAATTTTTCTTTTTGCCCCAGTACAATCAGTTTTTGCAAATAAAACCATAATTACGCCAGATGGAAGTTTGAGTGACTTAATAACAGCTGGATCCATATTATGATTATCAATCATTTCTTTATTTTTAAATTTTTTATAATGCTCGCCTGCTAGTAATTTTAGTTTCGAAAAACCACCAGTGTAATTTGTTTGTGCCCATACTTTTAATGATTTTTCTGCTAATCCATCAGCTGTATAAGTTTCCCAGATAGGTTTTGTATTGAATTTAGTTAATCCAGATAAATAGATAATAGCAAGAACAACTACAAGAATTGTTAAACACGTTATTATTTTTTTGTTAAATGGAAGTTTGATTGATTTTAAAAAATTAAACATCAAGTTATATATATTAATATAATATTTTTTAAATTTTTTTAAAAAATATAAAATTATTTTATGTAAAATAATTTTTAAATGATTTTACATGATGAATTGGAACCTTATCATATTCTTTATATTTTAAAAATTTTTTATATAATTCATTACTACAAACGTCAATTACTTTTATTTTATTAACTTTTGTATATAATTGTCTCCAATTTATATATATCTTTTCATCATCTTTAATTTGAAAAATCCCATATAAAAATAATTTCCCTTTTTTTTCTTTAAAAGAAATAATATTATTAGAATAATCTGTAATAATGGCATTATTACAGCCTTCTTTTTCTGGATATTCTGGTAATACAGATTCATTTTCTTCATCATTTATAATTAATTTTGGATTGTTATCTTCAATTGCTGGTTCAACTGCTGATTCAACTGCTGATTCAACTGCTAATTCAACTGATAGTTCAACTGATGGTTCAACTGATGGTTCAACTGATGGTTCAACTGATGGTTCAACTGATGGTTCAACTGATGGTTCAACTGATGGTTCAACTGATGGAATTTCTTCAATTTTTTTATTATCATTATGGATTTCAAATATATCTGATGCGCATCTCCATAATAGATACCCACCACATGCACATATAATTATGTGACAAGAAAATGGTAAAATTGAAATCAAAGTTTCAAACATATATCTTTTTATATACTTTTAATATAATATTTTTACTTGGGTGTCTATTATAATTAATATATTATGCTGAAGCATATTTTCTAGTCCACTCTGCTGCGCTTAATTCATATTCTGGATAGTTATTTTTATATTGTCTAGCAATATCAACACTTAATGGATCATCAGGATTTGGGTCGCATAATAATGAACAAATTGATAATAATACTTTAGATATTGTTAAAGCTGGACTCCAATTTTCTTTTAGAATATCTAAACAAATATTACCATTAGCATTAATATTTGGATGATAAATTTTTGTTAAAAATTTAACCTTAGGTGGTTTAAATGGATATTGTTGAGGAAAACTTACACTTAAAAAAAAAACTCCATGTTGATATGGGGATTCGGATGGACCCATAATTGTTGCTCTCCATTCAAATATATCATTGTGTTCGGGACCAGCACTACAATTAACTGGTGGATCCCTTCTAATTTCAACTAATTCTCTTTCAATTCTTCTTAAGGCTGACATTTTTATACTTATATACTTATATTTAAAAATATAATTCTTAACTTTATTTTTGTAAATTTCATTTTTAAAATTGATTTAAATTTAATATTTTAATATAAATTCCTGCTATATATTAAAATGTTCCGACGCGGATTTCTACTTAAAACTAAATGTTTGAATTTTAATCTAAATTCAAACAAACTATATTTAATATCTAGTTCAAAATTTACAACAAATAAAAATCAAGTGGATATGACACAATTTTGGCAACAAAAAAATGTAAAAGATATATTACAATTACAAAGAGATTATTTGTCCGAATATTCTCCTTTATGGGAAAGTATTAAACCACTATATGATGAAATGGGAATTACAGAACAAAAAAAAACTGATAAAACTGATAAAACTGATAAAAAGTAATAAATCTTAAAAATGAGATAACTTGTAATATATTATTAATATATATCAATCAATTATAAGTTTTAATTATATAAATATAATATAGTAGATTAATATAATTTATATGTACATTCCTATGTTGAAACTTTTATCTACAGTAAGACACTATGCTAGTCGTAATGCTACAGCACTCAAATTAAATTATGTATGTAATTATGGAAAACTAAAATGTCCTGGAAACATAAAGCAACAATCTTTATTTTTACATAAAGAATTGCCGGTTCGTTTAGCACAAAGAGCAGTTGAATTAGAAAATTTACCATATTCTGTATCAAGTACTCAATCAATACAAAATGTTTATGATTTATATTTAAAATCATTTGATAAAATAACATCACACCCTGAACCAAATTCAACAGAAGAATCAAATAGTTTTACAGAACTAATTTCAAATATTAAAACAGAACATAAAGACCTAGAGTTAAATATTTCTAATGCTTTGGAACCTTATAGACTAAAACATAATGATAAAACTATTTCAAAAGATGAAATAGTTACTATAGATAAAACATTAGAACATTTTTATAGTTCTCGTATTGGAATTCGTTTTTTAATTGGACAACACGTTGATGTTCAAAAAGATAGTTTATCTGAAACAACTGTTGGTGTAATAGATACAAAATGTAATCCACACAAGGTAATAAAACATGCAATAGAAGATGTTAAAATGATTGTAGACAATGTTTTCTATAAAGAATTAGAGGTAGAATTAGATCTTGCTGAATCAGATTATGAATTTTTATATATTCCTTCTCATTTATATTATATTGTATTTGAAGTTTTAAAAAATGCAGGTCGTGCTACAGCGGAATTTAATGATTGTAGTAAACCAATAAAAATTCAAACAAGTGTATCAAAAGAAGATTTTATTATAAAGATTTCAGATAATGGAGGAGGATTTTCTCGTGAAATTTTGGAAAATATTTTTAGTTTTTCTTTTACAACTGCCAATGAAAATCATGAAAATAGAGGGATAAAAATTGCTGGATATGGACATGGATTGGGATTATCTCGTATATATGCTCGATATTTTGGTGGTGATATGACCATATCACCAGTTGAAGGAGTTGGAACTGATGTATATATTTATTTAAATCGTTTTGGAGATAAAAGTGAAAACGTAGCAGATAATAGAACATAAATTATGACTGGTTATTTTAATAAAATTTATATATAATTAATAATTTATATATAAATGGAAAATATAGAAAATCAAAATTTAAATTTATTAAAAAGTCGGCGCATGATGCTTGAATTTCAATATCTTAATATGGAACACGATGAAGTTTCACTTTTATCAGAACAATATGTTGAAAAGTTTTTGAAGGATTTAATTCCTGATGGTTTAAATCCTTTTGATGATGAAAAATTAAGTTCTGAAACAGAAGATATTTTTGATGAAGAAAAAGAATTATCTGATATGTCATCTGATATTTTAAATAGATTGTATAGAAAAATTACATATAAAACACACCCAGATCGTTGTAATGACGCAGAATTAAATATTTTATTTCTTGAAGCAAATAAAGCCTATAAAGCAAAAAATTTACCCAAAATATTATTATTATGTGAAAAATTAAATATCCAAATCCCACCTTTAGACGATACTGACATAAAATTAATGAATACGAATTGCAAATTAATACGAGCAAAAATAAGTAGAGTCAAAAAACAGGTAGCATGGAGATGGTGTACATCTGAAACTGAACAACAACAAAATGAAATAAGAAAATGGGTAAGAGATATTCTTGCTGAACATGTGTTAACTAAAATAAATTATGATTCAGGTGATGTAGACGAAAAATGTCCAATTTGTTTAGAAATTTTCAGAGATTCTATGATATTAGCAAAAATTCGTTGTAATCATTTATTTCATCAAGATTGTATTAATAAATGGTTTGATGTTAATTTTACTTGTCCATTATGTAAACAGATATAAATATGCGTAAAATATTATAACAATTAATATATATTAATAATAATATACACATTTTACACTATTAATATATATTATACTATAAACATAAGTTATGTTTGATTTCAATAAAAAATCGTCTGATATGTCTTTTGATACGTGGTCATATCGTCATAGAAAAGATTTAGCAAATTTATATAATACCTTTTTCGTCCGTACACATTGTAATGTTAGCTATAATGTATTTATTCGTTTTGCATATAGATTTTCAGATAAACATTATCGTCATTCTAACTATTTGAATTCCTCTGATGACGAATTCGATGATTATTTTTATTATAATAATCAATCATATTATAGTAATACTAATACCAATGATAATACAAATGATGATCAAAACTATGTAAAAGAAGATAAAATAAATGAAACTGAAGAAGAAAAGCACCAAAGAGAAGAAAAAGAAAAAAAAGAATGGGTAAATGAAAGATATAAGGAACTTTTAAAAGAACAAGAAAAAAAAGAAGAGAAAAAAAAAATTCAAAGACAAAAAAGAAAAAAACGAAGAAATAGAAGGAAAAAAGCTCAACAAGAACAAGAACCAGAACAAGAACAAGAACAAGAACAAGAACAAGAAACGATTGAAATTTAATTAAAATAAAATACTTTAACAAAATTTTTAATTATTAAAATAGATTAATAATTAAAAGTTTAAATACAATTTTTTCAAAATGGAAAATAGAGAATATAATAACAATAACAATAATTCGCGTAAAAGACGAATATTACCAGATTTTATTCAAAATCTATGCCCTGCCTCTAAAAAGCGACGTTTAAATAGACAAGAATATAAAATAATCCAATCTGATAAAAATCAATTAAATTACTTACCGGATGATATGTTAAAATTAATTTTAAAATTCAGTCATACAGGTGAAAATATAGCAGAAAATCATAAACTTTTTTTAAAATATAAATTTTGTTGTAATGAAAATATTATATATTTTAAATGTCGTTTAATAAAATTTCTAAGAAGATATAAACCATCTGAAGATGATATTGAAGATTTTATTGTTTTAATTTCAAAAAAACATGAAAAATATAAAATAAATTCACGTTCTTATCCACAAAGTTTAATAATCACAATAAATATTATTCGCAATTATTTTCACAGATGGGCAATGAGAATGAAATTAGATGATACATGTTGTTGTTCTCGTGATTGTGATTTTTGTATTTTACGTCGTATTAAAATTGGGTATCTTTTACATATTTTAGATGAAAGTTATTATTTAAAAGAACAATTAACTTCTCTAAAAGTTCAAAAAGTTTTATTTATGAATTATAAACTTTCAAGAGCTAAACATTTAAGACATAATTCAAGAAAATTACCATCATCTTTTGATATTTATGTAAAACAAATGGAATGGGTAAATTTATTATTTAATGATATCCTATTTAATTCTTCAAGTAAAGTTTATATTAACCACTGGAAAGCATAATGCTATTAATTTAAATATAAAATTGAAATTAAACAATAAATTTCAATAAATTTAATTAAAATGAGTTGTATTCAATTAAATATTCAACAAGCTTATGCATTACAGCAAATGAAAAAAGGATATAATTGTTTTGTTACAGGACCTGGCGGAGTTGGTAAGTCATTTATAATTGATATTTTTGTTAAATGGGTGAAAATAAAATATAAATCGAATCCAAAAGCAGTTGCTGTAACAAGTACTACTGGTATATCCGCATTATTAATTAATGGAATTACACTTCACTCATTTGCTGGAGTGGGATTTGGCGAAGAAAGTGTTAACAGACTTTTGAAAAAAATTAATAAAAAATATGCTACAAAAATGCGTTGGAAATTTATTAAAGTATTAGTAATTGATGAAATTTCGATGCTAAATCCAATTTTATTCAAAAAAATAGAAAAAATTGCGAGAATAATGAAAGGAAATGATCTTCCATTTGGGGGTATTCAAATAATTTTAAGTGGTGATTTTGCTCAATTACCAGCAGTTAAATCACTTAAATTTTGTTTTGAAACTAGTAAATGGAATAAATGTATTGATAAAACTTTATATCTTACAGAAATTGTTCGTCAAAAGAACAAAATGTTTCAACAATGTTTAAATGAAATCCGATTAGGAAAAGTAACTTCACAAACAATTGATATTTTAAAAAGTCGTGTTGGAGTTAAATTAAAAAATGATTACAATATTGAACCAACTAGATTATATTCATTAAAACATCATGTAAATATTATTAATAATGATAGATTACAAATATTAATAAATGAAGGTATGGTTCGTAAAACATATGAATCTAAAACAAAAGTTGTTAAAAATATAAAAAATTTAAATGAAAAATATTTAAAAAGTATGATGGATAAAAATTGTCAATGTGTTGATAATCTAACAATTTCTGTTGGTTCCCAAGTTATGATAATTGCTAATAATTTAACAGAAAAAATTGTGAATGGTTCGAGAGGTATTGTTACAGAATTTATTGGAGAATCGCCTAAAGTGCGTCTACTTGATGGTAGAGAAATTGTTATATTACCACATTTATGGGAATATAACAAAAATGATGAAGTTGTTGTTACAAAACAACAATTACCATTACGATTAGCGTGGGCAATGAGTATTCACAAATCACAAGGGTCAAGTATTGATTATGCTGAAATTGATCTTGGTCGGTCAATTTTTGAAGTCGGACAAGCATATGTTGCTTTATCGAGAGTAAGAACACTGGAAGGGTTATCTATCATTAATTTTCACGAACAAAGTTTAAAAACACATCCAAAAGTTATTGAATTTTATTCTAAATTAATTCCGTGTAATCATCTAATAAAAAATACCATAGATTTAATTTCACATTAAGAATTATCAGTATAACAATTTATATTGCACATAAGACGTATCATACAACTATAACACAAAAATTTCTTCCGACAAGTATGTTCTGGTTGTGTAATATATGACATTGCAAGTGTTTTATTATCATTGCAAGTATTAATACAATTTGACAAAGAACCATCCCCACATTTGTATATTTGAATATAATTCCAAATAATATATTTAAATTCATATAAATCGTTTTTGTGTAAAATTTTAAATAATTTCATTTTATCACAAATCTCATCAACATCGAAACTACTAATTCGTAATCCAAAATGTTTTTCACTGCTGTTCATATATTTAATAAACTTTATTTTTTATTTGAATTGAATCAATAATTTTTGTTATATTTTTAAGACTATTATCCTTTAAAAGTTTTTCTTGAATTGTATTTGTTTTACCACACCATTGGCAAGATAGGTGACCAAAAACGTATATATTTTTTAAATTTGTTTCCATTGTTATTGAACTGTAATTAAAACATTTTTTAACAAATGTAAACCCCATTTTACCAAAAAATTTTGTATTTATCCTATATCCTGTTAGTAAATAACATTTATCAAATTCAATTAAATACTCTTTATTTTTATTCTTAAAATAAAATTTATTGTCAAAACAATCGATTACAATTGAATTGTAATAAATAGTAATATTTTCTTCATATTTTTTTAAAAAATTTCTTAATTTGTTGTTAATATGATCAGATAATTTTGAGTTAAATTCAGAATTATTTTTTATAATCCAATGAATTTTATTAGTAGGTAATAAACCCATTATACAATCTGCTGCGGAATTACCATTGCCTACAACTACAATATTTTTATTAATTTCATCCATATCAAAAATATAATGTGATATATTTGGATTTGTTTTTTCTCCTTGAATTCCAAGATATACTGGAGTATAATAAATTCCAGTACACAAAAGTATATGTTTTGAAGTGATATTAATAATTCTTGAAGAATTTGATACTTTTACATCATATGTATTATTTTTGTTTTTTTGTATATCAATCATTTCCAAATTTTCATAAATTTCTAAATTTTTTTCCCTCTTATACATTAAACAATAATTTAATACATCTAATGTATCTATTCGAGCATTTTTATCTATTTTATTATAATCATAATCTTCAAAACATATTTCATCAAATGTTGAATGAAATTCAATATTTGGATAATCATAATAATTATTGCATATATCTCCTTTATCAATCCCTATAATCATTTTATTGGGAAATTTGCTTTTTAATTTTGATAGAGCATACAAACCATTAGGTCCTGCCCCAATTACTAGAATAAAACATTTAGTTGGAACTTCCATTTATATTTATGAAAATAAAAAAAATTGAATATTTTTTATTCATATTAAATAATAAAAATAAAAATGTTAAAAAAAGTTGCCATTTTTGCGGATTTTGATTTAACATTAACTGAAGAGTATCAACAAATACCTCTCGTTAATCATTATCTAGAACAATATAAAAAATTTTATAATGACCCAAAAATATTAGAACATTATAGAAAATTTGATCCTACTTTTTCATTTAAACAACCTGGTGATTTTTTTAGAATATTACATGTAAAACGTGATGAAATTTTAGTACGTGATAAAACTTCTCGTATTCAGAATGGAATTACTTGGTTAGGGCAATTATTATGTGATAAACAAGAAGGATATCCACTTGAAGATTTAACTTTGGAACAATTATATCAACTTGGAAAACAAATAAAAATGACAACCGGTTGTTTAGAATGTTTTATTAAACTTAAAGAAGATTGGAAAAATAAAGGAATAGATGTTCATATATTTGTTGTAAGTGTTGGTCTCAAAACATTAATTCGTGGAGCAATTGATGGATATATGGAAACAAATAATATCACCAAAAATCCAATTGATGGTATTTATTCGGCCGAAATTAGTGAAAATATTGTTGAAATTAATAATGTAAAAAAACATGTATTTGAAGTTATTTCAGTAATTGAAGATTATTCTAAAACAGAAATCGCATATGAAATTGCAAAAGGTGGTAAAATAAATAGAGATAAAAAATTTACAGGAAATGATTATGTTATTCCACATAATAAATTTATAGTTCTTGGTGATGGATTTAGTGATATTCCAATGTTTCGTTTTTTCAGGAAAAAAGGAGGAAAAGGTATTATGGTTTATAAAAAAGGTTGTATGACTTCTTATCTTAAAGCTAGATCAAACTCTTTTGATAATGTAGATTATTTACTCGAAAGAGATTATACACCTATACCACAAAATCCATTATGGTATTATTTAAATAAAGTAATATCAGATGTATCTTATAAAGAATGTAAACATTCAGAAGTTTCTATATATAATTATAAATGGTCTAAACAAATGTGTAAAACTGAAGAACAAGAAATTGTAGATCATTTATCAAAATGTGAAGAACATAAATTTGGCTTTACATTAACATACGTTGTACCTCGTAATTAAAATTTTAAAATTGATTTTTAACGACTTTAATCAACAAACAATAATTAAAGTCGCTTAACAATTATTATGTCGATTAACAAAGAGATAGAATATAAAAGTTTAGATGAAGATGATGAATTACCAACTTATAATCAAGTCGGTAATCTTCATACAGAAGATTCTTCTTCTTATTATAATGAAATAGAAAACATTTTTTTTTCATTGCCACCAAGTAATGATACTTTTATTAATAAAACGTACAAAGAAATTGTAGAAATTGATGATTTACTAACAGTTGTATTAGCAGATGTTAAAAATCCACCAAGTTTTATCTTAAATAATTTTTCCTTTATTGATTATGGATTTCATAAAAAATTAATGAAATATACACCAAAAAATTGTAACCCAGTATCAACTAAAATCATTTTGATTTGTCAAAAAGAAAGTTTTGAAAGTTATAAATTATTTCTAACTAAACCAAAAAATATTGATAATTTATCAATAGTATTAGCACAAAAAGATTTTTTTTGTTGTCCAATAAATATTTTTGATTTAATTAATATTAAAAAAACAATTTTAGACAAAATATTTGACATAGAAGGTGATACTTTATTATTTTCAAATACTAATAGTCGTTCTAGATATAAAAAAAGGAAATTTAATTTCCACACTATTAGACAATGTATTAATAGTGATCAATTTATTATGGAACGTTTAGAAGCTCTTTCAGATGAAGATTATGATTCACATCATACTGGAATTACAAATAATACAATTTTGTTTGATGAAAGAAACTATGATTTTCATCAACAATTTAGAAGAATTAAAAAAAATGAGGATGAAACTACTCCTGATTTTATTGACAGAAAAATTAAAGAAAAAAATAACAAATCTATTAAATACAAAAACGAATTTAATCAAATTTTAGATATTATAGCAAATTTAATTAGAATTTCTAAATATTGTCCTAAAAATGATTCAGATAATAAAAATGAAGTAATCACACAAACTGATATTGTATTTATGATTAATATGATTATTAATCGTTTATTTACTTCACATAAACATTACATACTTGCTTTACGTTCTTTAGATAGTTTTCACAAAATGGGAATTAGAATTAATTTTGATTCAATATGGTCTGCTATATATGCTAGTTATGTTGAAGAATGTAGTGCAATATTAAAAGTTTCAGAACATACATTTCGCAATTATACTGATGAACATGATACTTTTATGTATACAGATGACGATATACCACTTTTAAATAAAATTAAAAGTGGTATATTTATTCAAAATCAGAAAGAACGTTCGCTTTATTCTTGTAAAAATAAAGATCCAAAAGATTTATTCATACCATTACGACGCCGTGAATGTGGTAATATCCCATCATTGCCAAAGGATTACGATGGCAAACGAACAGGGTATAGATTAAATACATTAGAAGAATTTAGAGAAAGATTTGATATCTTTACTCGTGGATTATTCAAAAATTTTGATTGGTTGAATGGGAAATGTTTAGTATCAGGTTCTTGTATTACAGCATGTTTAGCTCATTATAACAAATGTGGTGAAAATATTAAAGAATTTGAAAAATATATTGATAAAAATTATGCGAAATCAGATGTTGATATGTGTACCACTGCAGAATTGTTACCACTATTACAACGACGCATTTTAAATATTTACAAACAAAAAGAGCAATCTCTCACTGGATTATTTAAACGAAGTAAAACAACAGTTACACTCTGCGCAAATATTACTAAATATGTGACTAATATTAATGAACTTAAAGATTTTTCTAAAGTTATGGAAACAGATTCAAAAACAAATGAAAGTATTGTATCATATAAATGTACACATTGTGGATACAAACAAGAAATGAGTTTATTTATGACAGGCGAATCACATTTTATTAAATGTAAAATGGTAGACGAACATATAAATAAATCATGTAGATATGGAGCAAAAATTTATAAAATGGCAATTGATACACCATTGAACGAAAAATATTTCCGTTCAATTGATGTCTATTGTAATACTTTAGGCAAAATTGGACTATATCATATGCCAGTTGTCAGAGCAGCATATACTGGAGAAAAATTATATATGTATCCCAGTTTTGTGTGTGCAGCAATGTCTGGATATTGTCCTGATTATAAATGGTTTAAAGGAAAAAAAAATCCATTAGGAATTATTCTTGATAAATGGATGAAAGGATATAATATCATTCTAAATAATACAGAACAATTACAATTAATGTCATATTTTATTTATAATCATAGTAAAGAAGCTAAAACAAAAACACCACTACTTCAACCTTATCGCACAAGATGGGATTATACATTTAGTGATCATAGGAATATTCAAAGAATATGTAGAAGAATGGATAATCATCTTCATGCAGTAGATTGTAATATTACCAACTCACGTATGGTAGAACATTTAAAAAAGATTATATATAATAATCTTGTTTAAATTTAATTTAAATATTTTTTATAATAAAAAAAAAAGTTGAATTATCCAGTCCCATTATATTTCTATTTCTTCTTTTTCTTCTTCTATTATTTGTAATTCAACTCTTTCTGGAACAATTTCTGTTAATTCGACAACTTCGTGTATTGTTGGTAATGGTAAACCACGTAATGGTAAAACAGGTTTGGTATTTCAACATTATCAATATCATTATCACTTTTACACCAACTACAAAATTTTATACAACATATTACACAAATAATAAAAATTATACTGTACAATATAATTATTTCTATCCAACTATTTGATAGAGACATATTTATCTATTTAATCAATATTTCAATTTTAAAATATATTAACAATACGGTTATAATTAAAAATTAAAAATTAATTCAAATGAAACATTCAGTCAGTTGCCCAAATTTAAAAAATTTTGAACTAATAAAACAAACCGAAAATTTACTCTCAATAAAAACACGCAATAAATTGACATCTAAAATTATTGTTCCTATATACAAAAAAAGACAAATATTAAGTATTTTTTTATATTTATTAATTCCTTGGATTTTTTTATATTTAAATTTTTTATGTTTAAGATATTTATCCATATATTATCTTTCAGCATATCTCATTCTAGCTACATATTCATTTTGGAGACAAGATAATATAAATCCACATTCATTAAATACATATATTAGAAATTTAACTATTTGGAAATGGTTTAAAAACTATTTCCCGATTTCATTAAAACAAACAGCAATATTAGATAAAAATCGTAATTATATTTTTGGATATCATCCCCATGGAATATTACCCTTTGGTGCTATTATTAATTTTGGAACAAATGCAAATAAATTTGATAATTTATATCCCGGCATTAAACCACATTTAGTAACACTAAGAACACAATTTTTTATCCCATTTTATAATATATATTTAAGTTTTTTTGGAATCACTGACGCTTCAAAAGAATCAATTAATAAAATATTAAAAAATGGACCAGGATCAAGTTGTGTTATTATTTTAGGAGGAGCAAAAGAAAGTTTAAATGCATACCCAGAATCAACAAAATTAACTCTCAAAAATAGAAAAGGATTTGTCAAATTAGCATTATTAAATGGGGCGTCACTAGTCCCTGTCTATAGTTTCGGACAAAATGATAGTTATAATCAAATTATATATAATTCAGATTCGCTTTTGAGAATTATACAAAAAAATTTCCAAAAAAAATTAGGATTTTCAATACCATTTTTTTATGGAACAGGTATTTTTTTTAAATTTGGATTTTTACCTAGAAGGAAACCAATAAACACTGTTATTGGTAAGCCAATTCATTGCCCAAAAATAGAAATACATAATTTAAGACAAATTATCATAGATTATTATCATAATTTATACATAAATGAATTAAAAAAAATTTATAACAAATATAAATTAATATATTGTCCACACGGAAAACCACTCGAATTTGTATAAATTAATTTAATTTATTAAAAAGATACTCTTCTTTGATATCATTCTCATTGTCACTCTTACTCTTACTCTTATATATTATTGGTAATTCCACATTAGATACTTTATCTTTTCTCATCAGTATATTTACCCAATCATGATTTTTAAAAAATTTATGACTCTTAATGTTAATTATTGTATATCTTTTTTTTGGATATTTGAAAATATTTTCTAACAAATTTCTTAATACAATTGATAAATTGTTTGGGATTATATTTTTTATTTCACATTTTTGAATTGTTTTCAAAATTACATCCTTATTCATATTATTAAAAATAGGTTTATCATATGATAATTCTACTAATAATATGCCTAATGCCCATATATCTGAACATTTCCCATAATATTTTCTTAACATTTCGGGAGATAAATACTCAATTGTTCCTTCTATTTTATCACTACGATACAAAATATGATATTCATTTTTTATATGTTTATTTAATCTGCGAGCAAATCCAAAATCTACTATTTTAATATATCCAAATTTATTTATCAAAATATTTTCTGGCTTTATATCCAAATGGACGAAATCATTGTTATGCATAAACTCTAAGGCTAAAATAATTTGCGAAATTATCATTTTAGTCAACTGATAATTATTTTTTGTAAAAATATAAGGATTCTCTTTTTTAATATTTTTTAAAAAATAGAATAATTCTATGCCATCTATATATTCTGAAACTATAAAGAAATGATTTTTTGTTTCAAAAAAACCTTCAACATTAACTATAAATGGATGTTTTAATCTTTGCATTATTTCTACCTCCCTTTTTACAGTTTCACCATATTTTGTCTTATGAATTTTTTTTAAAGCATATAAAAGTCCATTATCATTATACCTAGCTAAATAAACAATCGAAAATGAACCAGTTCCCAAAATTTTTATAAGAGTAAAATCTTTTATTTTTAAATTATCAGGCAACATTTATATTCTTTGTACTTTACTAATTATAATTATTATTTTTATATTTAATTGTTTAATAAATTTAAAATTGAACATATTTATTTAATTCAAATCAATATATTACTTATTTATAATGAGTAGTGAACTTATCCAACATTGGACAGGTGAATGGAAAATTCAGAATAAAAAATCTGATTGGAATAATACATCCATTTCACTCATACAACAAAATTTTAATACTTTAAAACAAAAAAACAAAGAAGATGCACAGATTTGGAAAATTAAAGTAGATTCAAATAATACTAAACTCGGAATTTTTATAGTTTTGAAAAAAAATGGACGAATGAAAGTATATAAAGGGCAAATGAGCGATACTCTTAATATTATTCGCTGGCGAGACTATAAAAGTAACAAAATTGTTGATAAATGGATTAAATCAACAAAAAATTGAAATTTAAATTATTATCTTAATATATATTCCAAATGTCAAATAATGATATGAAAGACTTAATATCCCAATTTAAAAGTTCTATTTTAAAATTTTATCAAAATAAAGAAAATAAAGAAAATGAAGAAATTGATCCTATTATATTATTAAATGATAACTTATTACGATTCCTAATTGCAAGAGATTTAGATATTAATAAAGCACTTATAATGTTTATAAATGTCAATACTTGGCGTAAAAATATACCAATTACTGACATTAACATATCAGAAATAAAAAAAATAAAAAAATTATTTCCAACTTATTGGCTAACACTCGATAAATATAGTCATCCTGTTTATATTGAATGTCCAGGAATTATTAATATGAAAAATTTAATGAAAATTACAACAATTGAATTAATGACTAATATATATATTCAAAATAGTGAATATATGTTTACCCATTTATACAAATCCTTATCCGATCAAAATAATTTAAATATTACTCAAACATTATCTATCATTGATCTTAAAGGTTGTTCATTTAGAAGCCTGACAAAAGAAGTTTATGTATATATCAAAAATATTATAAATATTGGAAATACATATTATCCAGAAACCATATATAAAATGTTTATTATTAATACACCATTTGTTTTTAATACTGTATGGTCTTTAATCAAACCTTTAATACCAACAAGAACACGAGAAAAAATTCATATACTAAAAACAGGAGAAGAAAATATATTATATGAATTTATTGATAAAGATAAATTACCTAAAAATTTAGATTTTACCAATATTGATAATTCTAATAATATATATGAAAAAAATTATTTGGATTGGTTAGAACGTTAATGCTTTTTCTATTTTTTTTGTCTTAGTTTTTGGACCTAAATAAACAAACACAAATTTTGAATTTACAAAAAAACGTTTTGTTAGATTTAATAATTGACGTGTTGTTACACTATTTCTCTTTTTAATTCGAGCCGGCAATTTTTCTATCTTTTTTTGATATACCAAATACTTTTCTAAATAATTTGAATAATCCTCATGTGTTTCTAATAACAATTCCTCCTGAATATTTAAAAGTTTTTTTGCTAATTTAAGTTCTTTATCAGAAACTAAATTTTTTTTTAAATCCTTTAACATATTCATTACAATTGTAATTGTTTCTAACATTTTTTCATTATCTACACCAACTTCTATCGTCATAAAACCACGGTCAGCAGAATATTCTAAATGTGCTGATGAATGATATGATAAACCTTTCTCTTCTCTTAATAATTTATATAAACGAGAATTTGGACCACCACCAATTATTGTTGATAATAACTCATATTTAAAAATAGATTCATTTTCTGCTTTACCTGCCCTAAATACAAATTGTAAAGTTGATTGTGGTATATATTGATGTAAAAAACGAAAACGTATACCTTTCTGTTTATCATAAGTTGTAAGAACCTTGTTCTTCTTTCCCCTTTTTAATTTACTAACGTTTTCCTTTATTATTGACAAAATATCATTCATATTATTTTCTAAATTGCCTATAATCATTATAAAACTATTATTTGGTGTATAATATTTCTTTTTAAACTCTACCAAATCATCTCTCTTAAATCTTCTTACATTTCGTTTTAAACCTAAAATAGTTCTACCAGCTGGTTGATCACCATATAACTTTTCCAGTAAATTACTATGTAATACATGCTCTTCATCATTGTTATACATATTCATTTCTTCTATAACTACATTCCTTTCTAAATTTATCTCTTTTTTGGGAAATGTAGAATTTAAATATATGTCCAAAATTATATTTAATAATTTTTTCCAATACTTTTTATGAGATATACCATAATATGTTGTATAATCATCACTGGTTGCAGCATTATAAGTAGCCCCAATCTTGGCAAAATCTTCTATTATTTTTAATTTATCACGAGTTGATGTACCCTTAAAACACATGTGCTCCAAAAAATGAGACATACCATTCAATTCCTTTATTTCATAATTGGAACCTACCCTACATACTATATGAATACCTATATCTTCCCGATGAGGTATGTCAGAAAATACTACTTCCATACCATTTTTTAACTTAAATTTTCTATAATTAACCATCACAATATATATTATGTAGAAAGATTTATATATTGCTTTTCAGCATAATTAGAAAATGATTTACTACGACACATTGGACAATTTGCCTTTACCTTTATCCAATCTTCTATACATGATTTATGAATATAATTATGACAAGAAGGACAATTTATAACCAATTCCTTATTCTTAAATTCACATAAACAAATCGGACAATTATCATTAATATCCAATTCCCTCTTACTATTATGAAATACATCCTTATGTTTACCTCGTAAAAGGATGTATCTCTCCGTTATTTTATCATCATAATTACTAGAATCCAGATTTTGTAATAAATTTTCATAAGAATTTATTATGTTGACATTAATATTTTCACTAAATTTTAAAGTTTCAAATAAATCTGCTACCCTATTTGAAAAACGATTTATTAGATAATCCTCAGAATTTACTATATAGACTTTTAATACCCTTATTAAAACAAAACAACAATGCTTACATAAACATTTTAATTGCCTACAACGAATATTATCTGGACAATTACAAGATATGTTCTTACGATTTGTATTTATAGTTATTTTATAAATATTTCCAGTTGTACCACAGATATTAAAACACAATTTGTTCGCCATATCCGAATAATCAACCAAAAAAAATCTTTCATTCAATGATTTGTCAATTCTTCTTTTTTGATCAAATTTTAATTTTGTAACCATTTATGCAAAATTATATTATATAATTTAAATATTATAATTTTGTTATATATTTCTATTTTAATTATATATATTTTGGACAATGAAACTTTTAACTATTATTATGTATCACGACATCGTTAATCAAAATGACGATATTTACGACAAATTTGATATGTTACACTATAAGAAGTTCAGTGCAGCTCTTAGACTTCCAGAATTTCAAACACAATTAGAATATATTGTTAATAATTATAATGTTATTAATCCAATTGATTTAAATAACATTATAAATCAAAAAATTACTTTAAAAGAAAAATCTATACTATTAACATTTGATGACGGTTTTCTTAATCATTACAAATATGTATTACCTTTATTAAAACAATACAATATTTCTGGGATATTTTTTCCATCCGTATCTACTACTATCAATAATTACATACCATCCCATTACAAATTTATATATATGATGACTATTTGCGATGAAACATTAGTTCTTAAACAATTATTTAATATCATTGATAATCAACTAAGAATAGAATTCAATTTGCCAACAAATGATGAATTATATAAAACATACTCTAAAACACAAATTCTAAATAATGTATGGAAACCAGAACATATCTTTATATCTCGCTTTCTAAGATATGCAATAAATCAAGAAAAAAGTGATATCATATTAGATGAATTATTCAAATTTTTTGGAATAAATCAACAAATATTATCTAGAAAATTATTTATTAACGAAAAACAAGCAAAAGAGATGCTACATGCTGGAATGTATTTAGGAGGACATGGAGATAAACACTTCTTATTACATATTTTAAATAAACAAAAACAAAAAAAAGAAATTATATCTTCATATAATTTTTTAAAAAAATTACACAATAATAAAAATTTTAACTTCTATTATTGTTATCCACACGGCTCTTATAATAAAACTTCCATGTCAATACTTCAAAAATTAAATTGTAAATTTTCTGTAACAACAAAATCTGGATTTAATGATATTAATAACCTAAAACAATACGAATTATTTAGAGAAAGAGAATTCTATTTACCATTAGAGTAAATTTATAGATTACTTAATATAAATCTTGAAATAATATGTTTAATTTCACTTAATATCTCATCATAATTTTTATTTGTACAATATACCTTATAATCACTATATTTTTCATACAATATACTCCTTTCTTTAAACAAATCCCTAAATGTCATTCCAGGCTTTATTACAACTCCTCTTTTCTTTAAATCGCCCAATCTATCTCTTAATGTTTCTATATCTAAATAAAGATAAATTATTATACTATTTAGTTTTTTAAAATGATTCATTATTTTATCACTATAAATAACACTGCCACCAGGAGAAATTATTGTATTATGACAATTTAAATTACAAAGAACTTCTTCCTCATATTTACAAAATTCCTCTTCCCCTAATTCTTTTAAAATTATACCCAATTTTTTACCATAATTATCTTCCATAAGTGTGTCGCCATCTATAAAATTTATATTATATATATCACTTATGATTTTTCCCCAATAACTTTTACCTACACTAGGCATACCAATAAAGATAATGTTTTTATTATTCAGTTTCATAAATATAATTAAACGATATATTTATAAAAATGAACGGAATATTTATATAATTTCTTACAATATTATTACTATTAAATTATATAAATTATGAAAAAATTAGTAGTTCTTTAACAAAATAAGTAAATTATCGCCAAGCGGACCAAGGGTGAAGCCCTATCGGGCTCCCGATACGCTCATCTTCGATGGCTATAATCCATTTAACCGCAATGATAAGTACAACCAACAAATGCAGCAATATAAGCTGTTCCACCACTTGCTATCAAACTATCATATTCGATTTTTGTTATTTGAGTAGAATCTTCTTTTAAATAACGAAT
>Ga0066844_10000030_pt1 | contig 19361 bp, 9 predicted proteins | sample ETNtaG_17_FD_66664 | JGI IMG/M metagenome (GOLD analysis project Ga0066844, IMG submission 66664) | Marine microbial and viral communities from oxygen minimum zone, Eastern Pacific Ocean - ETNP201302PF82A | ecosystem: Environmental > Aquatic > Marine > Oceanic | place: Pacific Ocean: Eastern...
GTATATAAATATGGAACCTTCAGATCTAAATAAATAGTTGTTCGATTGGAGATCCTTTTTAATATATTATATAATAATTTGATATTATTCCTTATACATTCTGTTAGTGTCATCTCCTCAAGGGATTTATTATTGTGGCATCTATCATGAAAGACTACGAATTCTTTGGTTTTACATTGCCTTATATCTAACTCTATAACATCTGATCCACATGATATTGCCGAAATAAATGCTTCGATTGTATTTTCTGGTAAATTTCCAGACGCGCCTCTATGAGCAATATTTAGCATATACTTTAAATTTGGATTTTAATATAATAAAAATAATTGTAAAAAAAAATATCTAAAATTATATAATACTATATTATAGATGAGTTATATAATGAGCGAGACAAATACAGATTTAAATTTCCAAATTGGAGGTAAGACTATTGTAGGTGAACGTCTTGAAAATTTCAGCAAAAAGTATGGTTTTTTTACTAAAACGTTCAACATAGTTAAAAAAGAATTATCTGATTTAGGAAACTCTAGAAAAGTCGCAATGATTCATAAATCTAGTTTTGCAGCATATATTAATATCAAAACATTATCACATAAATTTGGTTTTAGAAATTTAGACTCAAATAAGAGCAATGTCATTGAAGAAATAAAACCATTAATTCAACAATTACAATCTGATGGGGCTGGAGCTAAATTTATACTTGTTATGCCATTTTTTATTCGATCAAGAAAAGGATTAGAAACCGATATTTTATTTATAAATATTAGTCATAAAAAGGATAATAAATTTTTAATAGATATTGATAGAGTTAGTGCTTTTAGTCAAACTGAAAAAAGTGATGCTGATGCTAAATTAGCCGAAATTGGTGAAGAAATTAATAATAATTTTCATGTAGAATTACATGACGATAGTTTTGAAGTAGATGTAAATATAAAAGAATATAAATTTGATAATGATGATACAATGGATTTTGATATTGATATTATTGATCAAAATTTAATTTATTCACTTTATTTTTTATATAAAAGATTACAGAGATGTACTGTAGATTTACAAACTGTATTTGATGAAACAATGTCATATTCTAATAATACTGATTTCGTTGATTTCCTTAAGAAGTCAAAACTTTTAGAAGATTTAGGTATACAAGAAAAAAGTTTTGTTGAAAAATTAAATCAAGGTATAGTTCACCAGTTGAAAAAAAGACCAGATAAAGATTCTACAGAATTAATGAATAAATTAGATAAAACATTTGATGAAATGAAACAAATGTATCTTGAATTTGATACAGAAACAATTAATATTAAAGAATTAACTGAAGGGATTGAAGCAAAAACAGCAGAACTTGTAGAATTATTTGAAGCAAAAAATGAAGATTACAAAAAATTAAATAAAACTCGTATAATTATTAATGATGATATTGAAAAAATTTATGCAGAATTAGTACAACTTAAAGACGCAATCGTGTTTGGTATGGATAATTTAATTGAACATAGAGGAATTATTAATAGACAATTAAAAAAATTTGAAAAATTAGAAAAAAATCATAAATATTATGAAGACCATAAAGAAGTATTTGAAAAAATTAAGGAAGATCTAAATAAAATGATTGCCACACAAGAAGAATTTGATCATAAAATCAGTAATTTTAAAGATAGATTAGCAGAGAAAAAAGACGAATTAAAAGAAAAAAATGATGAAATAAGTAAAGTAGATATTAATATCAAAGATACAGAACAAGCATTAAATATTATTCGTACAAAATTAAAAAGTTTTAAACAAGAAGGTGGTAATAAAAAAACAATTAACTTAATTGTAACAAAGGCAAGTAATAGACAAATTATGAATAAATTAAAGAAATCCCAAAATATTTATGAACAAAATATTAAACTTAATAAAGAAATTGAAGACATATTGAGCGAAGATACACTACAAATTGGAGGAAGAATTGGAAGACCACCAAGTAAATCTAAATTAGATAAAGCAATCATTAATTTAAATAAACATACTATTGAACTTAAAAGACCACCAATGAAAAACAAAAAAAAAACTAAAGCAATTATTCAAGAATTCATACCAGTTCTTAATAAATATCAAAACTATATTGAAACATATCATAAACAAATGAATGATAGACAAATTTTAAAAGATACTTTAAGAGAATCTTATAATGAACTTAGAAAACTTGAAACCGGTTTTAAAAATGCCAAAAATACGTTTAAATCACAAGATCAAGATATTAGTAGAATTGTTCTTAAAATTGATAGTGCTATTGATGAAATGGAAAATAACCCAAAAGGATTACTGATTACCAATAAATTAAAAAAACATAAAGAAAAATTGACCTCTTTCCTTAATAGTAGAGGAAAATATAATGATAAAGTTCAAAAAATTAATTCTAGTCTTAGGAAGAAAAAAAAGAGTTTAGATGGAACTAAAAATGAAGTTCGTGTTAAATTAACAGAATTAAAACAAACAGGAAAACAATTAGATGAAATTAAAAAAGAATTAGAAGAAAAAACAGCAATGTATGGTGGTAGTGTATTAAGAAAAAGTATTATATTAAATAAATTTAAACAAGATATATATTTGAAATATTTAATGAATCCAATTGAATATGTGATTAAAGGTGGCAAAAATATTAATAATATTTTAATGACACAAAAAAACAAAAATAATTGGATTGATGAAGAACCTGAATATATTTTCGGAAATTTTAATATAACACAATTAAGAAAAATTGCTAAAAAATGGAACTTGAGAGAATACAAGAATAAAGGGAAAATCGAATTATCAAATACACTTAAATTTGTATTATATGGTAAAGCAGGATTTGTTAAAAGTAATAATGATTATTTATTACTGGCAGCACTGTTAAATGTTGATTTAATTAATATTAATAATAAAAAAGATTCAGCTGAAATTAAAAAACAAGTTAATATCAAATTAAAGGCAATTACTCTACCAATTAGTATTCAAGGAGGAGGTGCCCCAATTAAACTTACTGACAGTATTCGTATTAAGGAAAAATATGTTCCAGCAAGTATTCGCCAAGAAATTGTCGTCCAAATAAAACAAACAAAAACAGAATTTATTAAGAATCTTAGAACAAACTCAACATGGAAAAATTTTTCATATGATTTTGAAAAAAATGCAGAAAAATTAGGACCAGTTACTCTAATTAGAAATAAAAAACCAGAAAAATCTTTTACTACTGCCAAAATGAGTTTAGAGGATTTTACTCCTGAGTTTTTTGACTTTGTTGAGAATCATATGGGAGAGTCATGGGTAAAAGGGGACTATCTAAATCGATTTCAATATAAAGCACAAACTGTATACCCACAACAAGATTATATTTCTTTCAAAATAAAAGATAGTACTAACGGAATTGATATGAAATCATTTATTAATATTGCACATTCTAGTTTAAATGCTGGTGTTTTAATCAAGGGTAATGAATTAGTTGCTCTGGTTAATCGAAGTGATATGGTTGCTTCAGGATTTAAAAATATTTTAGAAAAAACAGCAAAACAATTGGCAAATTCCCAAAGTAGTCATTTAAATAGTTTTACACAGACAGCACAAAATGAACTTCCTAAGAAAAGATTAGTAGCCTGGCAACCACAAGTTATACCCTCAAGTAATGTAGTATTTCACAAAAAAATTATAGAGAAAATATATAAGATAATTCAACCCAATGATGAAATCACGTTGTCCCTCTCGAAGACAGACTTTAGAATTATTGTTAGAACTACTAATAATTCTAAGAAATATGAAATTCGTTCTCCCGATAAACTTACTGCCAATCTTATTGGTTATAAATTAACATCACATCATATATCCTGGATTATTCAGAGTAAAGATGTATATTCTAAGCAAACTGGACACAAACTCACTAATAAACAATATTACTTTGATTTAGATGAAATTAAAATTGTCTCATTTATGATTAATATATTTACTGAAAGTAAAATATTACAAAAAATTATTAATGAGAATAGAGCAAACCAAAGAGGTGGTTCTGCAATAGAAATTATATCCAAAAGAGGAGAAAAATACCCAAATTTACTTAAAAATTATGGATTTAAACCAGAACCTATCAAAAATATTGATGGAAGATTTTTTACACAATTTGCCGATAGAGGTGATGATATAATGGATCAATTTGAATTATCAGAAACTATAAAATTTATAGGTGATCAACTAATTATACTCGGTAAAGATAAAAGTCTTCAAAAACCATTAAAAAACAAAATTGCCGTATTAAATATTATTAAAGATGATGAAAATAATGTAATTGATAGAAGCAGTTTAATGAAATATTTAGATGATGTTGATGATTTTGTTAATGGTTTTAAAATGAATGAACAAACACGACAAATTACAGGGATTGTTCAAAATATTAGAGATTATTATAAAGGTTCTGAATGGAGTGGTGTTATTAAAAGTAAAAAACAAATTCTTTATCAGCATCTTGAAAAATTATCAAAATTTGGTAGACATATTCCACCACTTCAAAAAGAAATTGCTAAATTTATAAAAAGTTTTGAACTATTAACAGAAAAATATAAGAAAGATTACCTAGATTTGATAAAATCTAAAAAAACTAAAGAATATTCAAATTTATCACATCCCCCATTAAAATCACAACAACTTGAGAAATTTGTTAATCAAATAGAGAACTTAGTTTATAAAAAGGAAAACATTAAATCCGGAAAAATTACGGGGGCTGATAGGTTTAATTTTGACCAGTTTCCAGTAGATAAAATGGGTAAAGCACAACTTAAAATGTTTATCCAAAATCTTAGGAGAATTATTACCCAAGCACTTAAGGATGAAACAGATATTGCGCTTCTTGATAGAATGATTATGAAACTTGAAATTCTCCATATGTTAATTGGTGAATGGGTATATGAAGGTTTAAATCTTCTTCCTAAAGAGTTTGATTTAAATGATTTTGCAAATCTTGCTGAAGCAAAAAAAATTATCGATAGTTTTTCAGATTCCTTTAGAAATGAAAAAGAAAAAGCAGTAGATACTGGTAGTCCATTGAATCAATATCCAGCAAGTAGTCTATATCCTAAAGATAAATATTTTGCACATATTCATCCAGTTGGAGAATTGGATGACACTCGCTGGACTAGGTTCGGTTCTGATTCAAATATAAAAATTAAAAAAATTGATGAGAATGTACCAAATAATAAGAGAACAGTAGCTGATGGTAAAAGATGGTTAAACAAAATTGAACAAATGAAAGAAAAATTGATTGATTTTAGACTTATACTTATTAGTCGTTTATACGATGATGTTCCAATTGAAAACCTTGATCTTGATAAATTAGGACTTCAAAACATAAAACAATTTCTTGATAAATATATTCTCACAGATTTACGAAAGGATTATGAGCATATTAATAGAAGGATATTGAAAAATGAAAGATTTGAAAATATTCCCATGAAAAAAAGGGATATTCCTGATGAAGATGAAGATGGTGAAAGAGTAAGAATTGGTCGTGACAAAGCCAACACACTTATGGGTGATGAAAAATTAAGATATGAAGCTCATTGGAAAAAAGAAACTGAATTTCAAGGAGAAGAAAAAGACGCATCTGAATTCGAAGCATTAACAGACTATGATTTAGATATCCGATTTTTAAAAAAAACACTAGGTGAATTTATTAGTAGTGGTGGTTCAATAATAAATGCTATTAATCGTACTGATGCAATATCTGCTATTAGTGAAAGTTTAGAAGAAAAAATTAATAATATTAAAGGTGGTGATAAAAAAAATGATATTAAACAACAAGCAATTGACAAATTAATTAAACTAAAAAATAGTTCTTATGAAGAAATAGGTACAGTTTTAAGAGACAAAAATAATTTTAATCAATTCAAAACTGATTTGCCAGTTTCTATTATTGAAAATAGACAGAAACAATTAGAAATACTTTCGAATTTGAAAACAGATGTATCTAAATTACTTGCCGGTGGTGGTGCCCTAAGCGATGAAATTGCTGATATCAAAGATTTAAATATATTAGTTAAAAATTCCAACTTCAATTCGGAAGTTACTCGTATTTCAGAAAATATTTATGAAATTATTCAGAAGAATAATCCTAAATTTAAATTACCAGCGTATAATTTAGTTGAAGATTTAGAATTAGTTAATTTTATTGGTTATGCTCATAAATTTAAAGATGAGAAATGGGATGAAGATCATGATTTTCATGGAAGTTATAAAGATTATATTAATACAATAGTAAGTGGCGTTTTATTTGATAAAGGAGTTCAACAACAATTAACTAAAATTGATACAGGTAATCTTAATAATATATCATGGCTTCAATTATTTTATACTTCATTAATGAATTATATGACTTTCAATAAATTAACTACATTTTCAATTTTTTTGAAACATACTTATGAAAAAATTTTTGCAGAAAATGTAGGTGGTATTAGTGCATATCCTAAATTTCAATATAATGAATTTTGGGATCGTATAATGTTTGAAATTGGAAATGAATGGGATCAAAAAATTAAGGATAGAGGTTATACTGGTCTTAAAGAATTTTTAGATTTAACTGTACAAAGTGGTGGGGAAGAAAAACAATTTAATTTTAGTTTAATGGAAAAAGCATTACTCTTTTCTCTTATAATTCATTCAAAGCAATTAATTCAAGACGATGATGGTATTCCAACAATTAATCCAACACAAAAATATAATATATTTAAAGAATATATTCCAAAAGATACATCATATTTAATGATAGCTTTGCCAAACGAATTACAACAAACACCACAAACACCACAAACACCACAAACAGGTGGTGCTGATGTTGCTGATGCTAAACCATTCTTAGAATCCCAGAATGATTATGTACCTGGAAGTTTTCTAATTAACAAGAATTTAGATACAATTCGTGAATTATATATTTATGATAAAGTTTGTAAACAAAAAGTTTTAAGAGATAGACCTGATTTAGCTAGGCCTTTGCATACTCCTTTAATACATAATTTTGATGATTTTACAAAGAAAGGAATTGGATTAGCAAGAGAAGGTTTGAGCCAAGTTGCTCGTATTCCGCGTATTCATAAAGATTCAAAAGAATTAAGACAATGTACTGAATATAGACTAAAAAATACAGGAAAAAAAGAAAATCCAGATTGGACTCGTTGGGATTTTGAAAAAGAATCAAACTCTAGAGGTGAATTTATTCCTCTTATATTATGGCCAATTAATGAATTAAACAGAATTGAGAAAGGTATTCTTTGTATTGATGAATATGGTGATGAAATTGAAGATCAGAAAAATGCTCAAGAAGTTAAATATAAATCATTAGATATATTAGTAGAATCATCTCATACAGATTATCCTGATTTTAAAGATTCAGAACATATAGATATAAATTTATAGTGATAATCCAAACGGTTATAATAGTTAAGTGATATAACCATTTTCAAATGTTCCACATAATTTTGAAAATTTCCTTAAATAACCATCAATATTTAATTCTTTTTGGGGAATTTTATTTAATCGTTGTTGAATTTCTTCAGTATTGACTAATAAATTTATTTCATTTGTGAGTAAATTTATTTCAATATTATCATTATTTTTAATAATACGAGTTAAACTATCCTTTTTATAAGCATCTGGTAAATGAGCGATTAATATTCCATGTGAACCTCCTGAAAATCTACCATCAGTTGCTAGAGGGGGTGCCTCATCTCCAAAATGTCCGATTAGAGAACTTGTTGGTGTAAGCATTTCTGGGCATCCTATACTTTCGCCCTGATAACGAATTATTACAAAACTATCTTTTTTAATTTCATTATTACTAAGTGCTTTAACCATATCATTTTCATTATCAAATACACATGCTTTTCCTTTAAAAATTTTATCCTGCTTATATATTTTTGATAGACAACCATTTGGTGATAAATTTCCTTTTAAAATTTTGATGTGTCCATCATTTTTAAAAGGTTGTTCTAATGGAAATACAAGGTTTTGATTAGTAAATTCCATATCCTGACAATCTTTTACATTTTCCCATAATGTATTTCCAGTGACTGTAAGACAATTACCATCAAGTAATCCTTTTTGGATCATATATTTAGTAACTCTAGCAGTTCCACCTATTTTAGATAAATCATACATAACATATTCTCCATGAGGTTTCATATTTAAGATAACAGGAATATGATTTAAATTTTGAAAGTCATCTAAAGTAAGAGAAATACCTGCTGAATTAGCACAAGCAAGTAAGTGTATAACCGCATTTGTAGAACCACCAAAAGCATAAGTCATTGTAATAGCATTTAAGAATGATTGTTTTGTTAGTATATCAGAAGGTTTAATATCTTTTTCTAATAGATAACGAATAATATCTCCCATTTTATTACATTCTTGTTCTTTTTCAGGAGTTCCTGGTGATGTAGATGAACTATTAGGGATCATCATTCCTAAAGTTTCTAAACATACAGCCATTGTATTAGCTGTATATAATCCTGAACAAGATCCACAACCTTTATCGCACGCATTTTGAATAATATCTAATCTTTCTTCTTCTGTTATTTTTCCAGAAGTATATTTTCCATAAGATTCAAATGCTGATACAATATCTAATTTTATTTCTTTATAATTAGATGATTTCATAGAACCTCCATATACAATTAGAGAAGGGCGATTTAATCTAGAAATTCCCATAAGAGAACCTGGAAGATTTTTATCACATCCTGGGATACATATTACACCATCATAGTGTTGAGCATTTACAACAGTTTCAATTGAATCAGCAATTAGTTCTCTTGAAGGTAGAGAATATCTCATCCCAGGTGTTCCCATACTAATTCCATCAGATACACCGATTGTATTGAATTGCATAGGCAACATTTTTTTATTTTTAATAGAATTACTAATTAAGTCAGAATATATATTTAATTTAGAATTACAAGGATTTCCAGAATACCACATACTAGCAACGGCAACTTGTGCTTTATTCATATCATTTTTAGTTAATCCTAGTGAATAAAGCATAGCCTGTGCTGCCCCACGTTCTTTTTTTTGTGTAATTTCAGAAGAATATTTATTCAAGTTAGAAAACTGTCTAACTAAAGATATTTTTGAAAATTTATTCATTTTAGATAACATTATTTAATATATATATATATATGTAAATTTTAAAATTGATTTTTTGTAATGTTAATTAAATAAACAAATTATTAAATGGAAAATTTTAGTTATAAAATTGCTTTACAGAAGAAAATGTTTAAAGATACTACAATAAAAGTATTTTCAACATTAAATGGTAAATATGATAATTTATTTGGATTAGAATGTGATGAATTTGATAATGTAATTGAGAATGATATTAAAAATTTTAGCGAAAACCTTATTTCAAGTAGAGATAATACAGCAACTAGGAATGTTGAAAATTTGAGACGACTTAAATTACTTAAAATCGCCAAACAAATTTCTTTAAATCGTAATAATTATTTTGATCTTAATCGTGTTTATAATAAAGATTTTTTTTATACATCTAAAAATCCGAAATATTTGGAATTATTTGAGTTAAATAAACTTTTATCAAATGCCGAATATCTTCGTTATTTACTAAAATCTAAATTAGTTAATGATATCAGAAATTCTGTTTTTAAGAAAATAGCAGATAATTTGTACATTGATCATAAGATTTTAGATGTTGTTAAATATAACACTAGAGAGCCGAATACTGCGACAAGTAGTTCAAATGCTATTCTTTCAAATAATGGTTCTCATCATCAAGAAAGGGTAAAAGATACACGGCTCAAAAATAATAGAAATTTGGAAAAATATCAGCATAATACAAAGTGGGTAATCTTTTCAAATAATACAACTGATATAAATAAAACAACTGATATAAATAGTGCTATTTATCAATTACCAAAAATGAATGGAAAATATCATACAGAATTTTGTTTGAGATATTTTATCCCAAATATAATTTTTGAAGATAAAATATCTGAAAATTCACTTTATACAATGATTGATTTATTAAATATTTTACTAAATATTCGTGAACATTATAATGAATATTTTTTAAAGGTTTTAAAAGATAATATCATCAATGTATTTGAAGGATTATCTTTTGATATGCAGTGTATTCTATCACCATCGTTAGACAATGTTAAAAATAGTGATAGAACAAGAGGTATACGAAAAATAGTAAATCTTCCTATTTCTAGAATTGAAAAGATAAATATGTTATTAGAATTTAAATATTTAAATAAATTTAAAGAATCAGTCTATCCATTTCATTCTTCGAATAAGTATAAAATTATTATTAATTCTTCGTATCATTTTGTGAAAGATACCAGTTTAACACCAACTGATAATAATCCGAATTGTCTGGCAAAAGGATTTCTAGATAAATTCAAACTTAGTTTTGGTATTTATAAAGTATCTAATAACTTTGTACTTCATGAAAAATTTATTACAATTAAAAAAAATAATAAATTTGATTTAATTGGTCATAAAATGTATGAAATATTAAAAACAAATTATTATAATAATGATTTTGGGGATGCAATTCGTTTAATAGATAGTATTAGAAATGAAAACGATATTAATGTCTGGAATAATACAACACCTATTACGGTTTGGTTGCATGAATTCTTGACTTTTTCAGATTTTAGTATGAGATTATATAATAAATTATTTCCTAAATCAATAGATATTTTAAAAAATTGTATTGATAATTATGATCATATACTAAGACAGATTGTAACTGATGAAATTTGTGCTAGAACGAATTTAGTTAGAAATTTTTTAACTAAATCTAATAGAAAATCTTTGAATAAAATCATGTATACCGGTCATATACATAGTGACGATTTTAAACAACAAATCATAAAATTATATATTCAATTAAATGATAATAGTTGTAAAAGACTTTTAAAATATATCCAATGTTATATGAAAATTATTGCTAATTTAGATGATGTAGTAGGACATATGTTATTTAATCATATAATTAAACGATATTCTTATTTTATTGATACTAAATGTTATTTTGATCCAGCAATGAATGCACGTTTCTTTAAATCATCAAAAAATTATGCTTTTCCTATGTTTACAAAAGCATTCAGTAATATTTTGAAAAAGAAGAGGAGTAAAATTTCAGATGAACTTTATATTTATAATTATGCTATAAAACCAGAAGAATCAATCAAATGTGATTTAGATACAGACGATTTGGGGATATCAGAAGATTTAACAGATGAGATGATAATAGAATACTTTTCAGATGATGAATCATTTGTAGTTTAAATTACATATTACATTTTACATATTACATTTTACATATTACATTTTAAAATAATTAAAATATATTTTAGGGACTGATTTATTTTCCTCTACGAGAACTCATACCACTTGTTTCAGGCATATCAACAACTTCAGTTACTTCTAAAGTAAATGAATGTTCTGCATTATTGAACTGGAAAAGATTATTATCTTGTGTTCTAAATGTTATATTTAAGTATTCTAATTTTGGAATTAAACCTTCCTTTGGTACATACGCATTACCAACAAATGTATTGTATAAAGTAGCACCTGGGGAACCATTTAGAATAAGTTTGTAAAATACATTATCAACTTTACTACTAACAACCATAGCAGGAAATTCATTTATACAAAAATAAATATAATTTTCCCCATCTAAATTAATACCTTTACTTAATGTTTTAATAATACCTTCTCCATATTTTTTTGTTTCATCTGGACTGGTATTAAGACCAAAAACAAGATTCCAGACCTTTGTAAGTTCATATTCTGGATTGTTATCCCCCCATGTAATATCATTTGGGAATTCTTTAATTGGAACAAGAACAGATGTGTCGTCAAATTTTTCAATCAGAACACCAACTGGATTTGATATTTCAGAAACTGCTTTAATTTGTTCTGCTGTTCTAGGATCATCAGGTTGATTCGTATTAGTCTTAGTATATCCATATAAACCATCAAAATAAATATAAATTTTATCTCCTGTATTCATTCCATGTTCAGTTGTAAAGTAAACTCTTGCCTTTGTATCAACAGTTGTTGTAATATTATTAACAGTTTCTGTCGCACGAAGAATTTTATATATATTCAAACGAGTTTTGATAACAGTATTATTTACAACAAGAGCAAAACTTTGCTTTACTGCTTTATCATAAAATATTATTGGAACATAATTTCCAGAACTATTTTTCACATTTTGCCCATTAAATTCAATTGTGTGAGCAATATTTGATTTTATTCCAGAAATCCATTCAAAATTATCATCATCAATTCTACGAACTTCATAATCTACATATGTTAATAACGAATCCAATTTTGATGGAAAAATTCCTCCAATTGGTTTATTAGTTGGCCAATTTTCCATACTAATATAATCACCAGTAATAAGATTATGACCAACTCTATGAGTTTTTACAACATTACTATTCATTGTTGTTGTCATAGTTATTTTAGTAGCAGTAGTATTTCCTGCTGCTTTATAATGATCTGTATTAAGTACATCTGTTGGATTATTATTACTATCCAGTACATATTGTTTATCATATAATCTTGCTGGAAAAACTAGGTTTTTAAATCCTAAAACATTAGCAGATGTATTATTTTGGTCCCACATCATACGGAAACCAACACCTGTACCAATTTTAATAGAAGTACCACCTGCGAAAACTACACTTAAAGAAGATTTAGTACTAGTATTAAAATAATATACATTTGTTTCATCTTTTGTAGAACTACCAAAAAATGATGTTTTAGGAGTAGTTTCATTTTCATCAAAATCTTCAAGTGTATCTAAAGTAATAACATGTTCTCCATTAATTTCACTATCAGCAATACCACCAATATCATTAGCATCTTGAATGAAAATACGATCACCAGTCTTCAATTTATGAGGAACCAAAGAATCTCCTGTATCACTTAATTTTTGAGCAAAATATACTCTATCCCATTTTTCTCTAGTATGTAAAACATTACTGTAGTTATTATATTCGACAGATGTTATTTCAGTTTCATCAGTAGTAGTATTAATTGTTACTGTGAAAGTATGTGGTTTAATAGATGTAGTATAACTATCTTGATTATCAGCAGTAGTATAAACTTTTCTTGTAACAGTATTCATTTTAGTTTGGATTTCTTTTTGTAATCCACCAGCATCATAATTACCCGCTTGGATTGATGTTTTATATGTGATATATCCAGATGTAGTATCAGGTAATCCTGAAGTTTCTTTTCTTGTAATAGTGTCAGTTTCATTTTGCCATGCAATTAGATTATTAGAAATAGATGCTGGTGATCCTCTAATAAGTTGTTGTGTATTTGGAAATTCTGTACTTTTTAACCCAACTCTAGAAACATTTACAAAAGTTTTATTTAATTTAATTTTGTATTTATTAGCATCTGTATATGTAACAGAATCTCTATCACGACTATCAATTGATACAGAACTTGGACGATTTAATGTTTTACTTTTAGTTTTTTTTACTTCAGCAGCAGGATTTGGTTGAACTTTAAAATCAATAGCATTTGAATTAGATAAATCATCGAGTGATAAATCATTGTTAAAACTATCACCACCACCCATTGTGAATTTTGTTTTTTTACTTTCCATATATTGTCTAAATTCCATCTGTTTTCGAAGATAGTCTTCTTTTTTTTTATCATTGGATAAACTATAAACACCCGTTGGAACAAATTTATTTGTATTTAAAAGATCTAAATTTTCCATAATAATTACTATAATATATAATTATCTATAATTTTTAAATTAATTTGTAAAAATATAAAATTGATATCTTTATAAATTAATTTAAAATGAAAAAAGTTTACTGTAAAGTTTTATCATTAGAACAATTGAAAATAAATATTTCAGAAAATAAGGAAATTGTATGTATAGAAAGAAATGCCTTTAATCCCAATGGCTATGAAACATATCATTCTATATATGATTTGGAGATAAATGATATTGTTGCTTTAGAAAGAATTGATAATGATAGCAATATTGTATATCCATATGAATGGGTTATTTGGAATGGATATAATGTTACTTTCCCAAATATCTAAAATTGTGATGCTGAAAATTTATCTACCCAAGAACCATTATTTCTTACTTGAATGTTGAATGATGTCCCAGATTGTTGATTACCACCTCCCGTAAGCAAAATTCTCCAAGAACCATTGTAATTACCACCAAATTGAAATGCTTGAGATAAATCATTATCAGCAATAGTTGATATGTCTCTAGTATCAAGTATAATAGCAGCAAGATCATCACCTGTTCCAGATTTAGAACCAGCATCGAAAATTGTTTGATTTACAAGACTCATACCAACACCCTTTTCACCGATATATCTATAAAAAGATATTAATGGTGGATTATTTTCATCTATTCCAGAAATATTATCGTATTCGTAGAATGTAACAATACCAGTTTCATAATCAAAAAGCCATTCACCACCAGAACTTCCAAATGGAACTTCTGTTCCATTTGATTTATATAATTTAATTTCATATGAACCTAAAGGATCAAAATTAAATGGAATGCCATCTTGTGTAATACGACTATAAGTTCCAGAAGTACCATCTGCTCCTCCAGAACCGTGATTATTATTATTATTAGGATGCGAGGTTGTTGCTTCTAATGCTTCATATGCTTTACCACCAGTACCAGTAATAGGGGTTAATGGAATTTTAATATATCTCTTAATTATATCAGAAGTTTTTCCTTCGTATGAGCCAGCCATTGTATTACCATTATTATCAGTATCAGTATCAGTTAAGTTTAGGAGTACTGTTGGTACTGTACTAGGGATATCATCTTTAAAAATTTGAGACTGAAATATATTTGTTCGTGCTGGTCTATTTGGTTCTTGGAAAAATTCTCTGTTGTCTAATGTACTTGGCTTACCTAATAATTTTTTAAATAAATAATTTGTTTTTTCTAAGTTACTAAGTGTTCCTGAAGTATGATAACTCATTCTTAAATGTATATATATATAATATAGATACACATAAAAAAATATTTATTATACACCATACAATTGTTTTTTATATATTTATAAATATGTAGGATATGAAATAACCTATACTATATTTTTATAATCGATAATAACGAATTTATACAAAATTAATATTATTATTAATTTATATATAGTATTATGATACCATTATGGTATTTTTATAGTTTTTGGTGTTGGATTTGGACAGTTCTTTATTTCTTTGATTATATTAAGATTTCTCCATTTTTTTCAACATTAGGTTGTATTATTTTTACAACGTGGAATGTTTTATTCAGTGGACATTCTCATAAATTTCCTTTATATTATAAAAAATTTATTATTCTTTGGGAATCATATACTGCTTTAGTTTGTTTTAATAAATATCGAAATGATAAATCAGTCAATTTTCTTACAAATATTTATGTCAATTTATTTGCTTTCTTTTTATATTATTGTTTAATTTCTAGTTTTAATAAAACTTTTTCTCAAATATATTTTGTTGATACCCCAAATCAAAAAGAGTTTAAATATCCATTTTATAAATTTGTTAGGCTTAAATTATTTTCTATTTACATAAATCCCTATAGTTCTTGATTTATAATTATATATAATTGTGTATAATTACAGATTTATAAATATAATGATTATATATATATATATAATTTTATAATGTCTTATCCAAATGGTAAAATTAGTACAGGAGAATTAGCAATTGGTCCAAATAATGCAGAATTTGTAGTCGATTCTGTTGGTAATGTTGGTATTGGTTTCGCAACACCAGTTGTTTCTTTAGATACAGATAGAACAGATGCTTTTAAAATCGCAAAAGGGACAATTGCTCAACGCCCAACAGCAAATGCTACCGGACATAAAGGCTATATCAGATTTAATACTGATACAGATCAATTCGAAGGTTTCGGTGCTGGAAATGCTTGGGGTTCCCTAGGAGGTGTTATTGATGTCGATCAAGATACTTATATCAGTGCTGAAACAGCCGCTGGAACTGATAATGATGATCTTAAATTTTATACTGGTGGTACTGAAAGAATGGTTGTTGATAATACAGGACATGTCGAATTTCCAATCGGTAATTCGAGAGCAGTAGTTGGTACTTTTCCTAATTTAAATAATACGACTTTCACTGGAACTACTGGAACTGGTATTACAAATACTACAAAAAATGTTGAAGGATTTCAATTACTTGATAAATGGTTGGATACTTATCTTATCGATACTCCACCTGCACCTACACTTGTTGTTTCTGATAAAGATACAATGAAAGTTTGGATTCAATGGACCAATATTACCCAAAAACAACTTGGTTTTTACAATGTATATGTTCCACAAATATCTGAAATTAGAGTCGATTATGTTAAGAGTTCTCTTAATGCTTCCCAAGATTGGGCTCATGGTTCTACTATTACTATTAATACTGGTACTATCGCAGTTGGATCAGCAGTTAGTTGTACTAAACTTGAACTATATGTCGATGGCTCTGGTAGTGGTATGGTAGGAACTACGTGGAAAGAATATACTATCGAAACCCAAACCTTATATGATTTTAGAATTTATGGTGTAAATGAACAAGGTGGTCGATCACTTAAATATTTAACTGTTGTCAATTTAGGAACTGATGGCATTGGTCCACCAGCAGCACCAACCGCTTTTTCAGCATCTGGAGCAAGCACAACTCAAATAAATACTACTTGGACTAAACCAGCCGATCACGATTCTACAACCGCCGGTGTTCAGACTGAACCACTCATTAAAGAATATGAAGTCAATTATGTTGCTACTTCTTCTGTAAGATACGGAGGAAATTTAACTCATACTAATGATGTTTCTACAGGAAGTATTTCTGGAAGTAACCAAGTTACTAATCTAAGTATTACTTCTCTTAATCAAGGTACCACCTATACAATGAAATCGAAAGGTAAAAATGCAGTTAATGCTAATTTTGGTGCATATTCCGGAACTAACACAGCAACTACATCTCAACCATCTGCTCCAGGATTTTTAATTACTAGTGATTGTACTTCTATCTATAACTTAGCAACATTAAAAGGAACTTATTCTAATGCTTATTCACTTAGTGGGTCAAACTTAGGTGGAAATATTATTAATTTTAATATTATCAACGATGCTTCTCAACCTATTAGAACTACATCTACCAGTAACGTTCAATTAAATGCTACTCCCGGTGATTCCAATACATCTGTTGGTGATTTTTATGCCTATGGTGGAGCATCTACTAATTATACTAGTAATGAAACATCTGTTACTACTCCAGGTTACGGGCAAGCTTCTATTAATGGAAATCATGATGATGGTGCTAATATTATTCGTCTTGTTGTTTCTAATGATGGTGATTATTACTCAACAAATGCTAATAATAGTCAATATGGTTTCTGGAGAAGAATCAATGTTTATACCCAAGGATTAAATAGTGTTACTAATTATTCTCCAGCAGTAACTCCTTATTCATTAAGATTAAAACAAGTAGTTACTGGAGGTTCTACAATTCAAACTAATGTCGTCCAATTTTATGTTGATAATATTAATACGGCAACTGCTGTAAATAATATTGGTATTACTGCTGAAGGTAATAGTAGCAGTGTCCAACGAATCTCAGGTGTTCCTACCTATAAAACAAATGGTGTATTTACTCTTCAATGGAACCAAACTGATATTGCTAATTATTTCCTTAACTCTAATAAAAGACATGCTACTGCAATTATAAAAACTTCTGGAAATTCAAATATGTGCTCTACTTTGTATATTGGACAAAATGATATTGGTGCTTCTAACAAATATTATACTGCCCCAACTTCTAATAAATATCAAACTGCTACTGCTCTTCATAATACAACTGGTTTAGAATTAGCTGCTTCTAGTACTCCAGAAGAAATCCAATTTAATGATTTTACTATTAATTTAACTGGAAGTGCTGACAATAAATTCGATGAAGATTTCAAAGTTCATATTACTCCATATTCTTTATATTCACCAAATGGTGCATCAACTGTTGCTAATGCTTATGTTTCTAATGTTGATGGCTCTAGTAAAAAATTGAGAATTGATACCAACTCTATTAATAATGATAGATCAGCTACAGGAAATGCTAGTAATTCTTACGGACAACATGTTCGTTCTGGTGCGAATGATTATCCATCTATCGGTTCTGGTGCTAATGATGTTGGAGTAACTTATGATCACGATCAAGATATTACTTCTAATGCTAGTTATACCAGCGAACTTCAATTAGTTGATGGTTCATATCGTTCCCCGACAAATGCAGGTTCTGATGGATATAAAGATTATGCTGGATTTTATTTTCCAGGAAGTATTACTTTACCTGATTATTCTAGTATTACTTCTAACGCAAATTACAGATGGCATACACTTAAATACACTGGTAGAATCAGTTCTGGTTCTTATGAACGTGTTAGATTAACGCTTACATATTCTGGTTTAACAACTGATTTCAGTCAATTTGATGTTGAAAATCATAAATTATTCCTTAGAGTACAAGGAGATGCAAGTTACAATACAGGCTGGATGAATGCATGTAATGTCGTCGGAGCTAATGGTGTTGGTGGAGGTTCAAATGGAACTCGTTGTATTAATGGTTCTACTTCTACTACTGCACAACGTGATTGTTATATCAGAGCAGGTACTGATTCTAATGCTATCTTCTATGTAAGAGTTGGTTTACAGAATAATGTAAATTGTTATCTTACAAATATTAGTTTATCTGCAGTTACTTCATTCTAAGTTTTATAACTTTGAATTTTAAATTCAGGACTGGAATTTAATTTATTATTTTATTTCACAAATGGATAACCAAAAATCGAAGTTTTAATTTGATTCTGTGTATTATTAACAATCCGATTATACCCGAAAGCATAAATCCGTTTAGGTTTTTCTGATGAATTTTTCTCAACAATAGAGGAATCTGAAGATTCTTGTCTAATATTGTTCTCTTGAATAATTCGATTTCCACCAAAAGCACGAATAGTATTTTTATCTTCTGTTTTATATTTATTCATAATACTTGAAATTAATGAAAACATAATTTTAGTAGTATATTTTTAATTATCTAGTATATTAAATTATCAATTTTATTTTTAATTTAATCTACTAAAAATTTATGTAAAAATCCTCTCATAGATTCATCCATTTCAGCATTATTAATTGCTTTAGAAATATCTATTTTTTTAGCATTTTTTAAATTTGTTATTTCATTATCTGTAATTCCAAATGATTTTAAAGTTTTTTCACTATCTTCTTCTTTAATTGTTTCTAATTTTGCAGATGATAGATAAAATC
>Ga0066844_10000031_pt1 | contig 18580 bp, 12 predicted proteins | sample ETNtaG_17_FD_66664 | JGI IMG/M metagenome (GOLD analysis project Ga0066844, IMG submission 66664) | Marine microbial and viral communities from oxygen minimum zone, Eastern Pacific Ocean - ETNP201302PF82A | ecosystem: Environmental > Aquatic > Marine > Oceanic | place: Pacific Ocean: Eastern...
GTCTACAACGTCGTTCATGGTTTCGGACCCAACTCGACGGGTGAGCACTTGGCTCGCCACCCTGATGTTGATGCGGTGACTTTCACAGGCGAGACCAGCTCTGGCGCCGCGATAATGAAGTCTGTGGCAGACGATATCAAGGACGTGTCTTTTGAACTGGGTGGCAAAAATCCCGGCGTGATATTTGCTGATGCCGATTTTGAACAGGCCGTAGAGGGCACGAGTCGCTCTATATTTGCAAACTGTGGTCAGGTTTGCCTGAGCACTGAACGGGTCTACGTTGAGCGCCCCATCTTCGACCGTTTCACTGAAGCGTTGGCAGAACGCGCATCCAGTCTCGTCCGCGGTGACCCCTTTGCTGAAAAAACGTCAATGGGCCCATTAATCAGCAGCGTCCACCGCGACAAAGTTCTTAGCTACTACCGCCGCGCGACAGAACTCGGCGCCAATGTGATCGTGGGTGGGGGCGCGCCCGAAATGCCAGCACCGTGGCAACACGGCTACTGGATAGAACCCACTCTATGGACCGGACTGGACGAAACCAGCCAGATTGTCAAAGAGGAGATCTTCGGGCCGTGCTGTCACGTAAGACCATTTGACGACATTGATGAAGTAGTCAGCCTTGCCAACGATACAGAATACGGCCTTGCTGCCACGTTGTGGACTCAGGACGTCAAGAAAGCAAACCAGGTTGCGACAAGGATCGACTGCGGAATTACCTGGGTGAACTGTTGGTTTTTACGCGACCTCAGGACCCCGTTTGGTGGCGCCAAAAAATCTGGTATCGGCCGTGAAGGTGGAGAGTACTCTCTGGAGTTCTATACTGAACTGCAGAATATCTGCCTTAAAGTTTAGTTCGGAATGTCCAACAATCATGAGCAATACCCCAAAAGGGCGTGCACCTTGGTACAGAACACCTGTAGATCACACAACGTTGAAGCGCCTGGTGCAGACCAATGATCGGATCGGACTTGTTTACCTGGGTGGGTTTGTCGTAGCGCTTGGCTTTTCCGGCTATCTCGCTTTCCTGAGCATCGATACGCTGTGGTCCATCCCAGCCTTTCTCACCTACGGCGGAGTCTGGGTTTTCGCTACCTCAATTTCGCATGAAACCTGTCATGGTACCGCCTTCCGCAGTCGCTGGCTGAATGAGACTGTACTGTTCCTCTCGGGAGCATTAGTGCAACAAACTCCAACCGGCCTGCGCTGGACCCACGCCAGGCATCACAATCACACGGGCATGGCGGACAAAGATGTAGAACTGGTACTGACCAATCCACTGTCATGGCGCGGTTTCCTTTGGGGTCAGTTATGTGATGTGAACAGTATCTTCTATTACGTTAAATTGGTTGTATTGCTTTCTATTGGGCAACCTGATCAAGAACACCGAGATTGCCTCAGCAAAATCGCGCTCAGACGAACTTGCTGGGAGGCACGGGCATTCTTGCTGGTATATACCCTGGTTATTCTCTGGTCGATTCTGCTACACACTTGGTGGCCCGTCCTGATCTTTCTTTTTCCCCGGATCACCGGTGCACCAGTACACGGCGTAATCCTTGCCACTCAGCATATCGGACTGGCGCAGAATGCACGCGACTATCGGATAACTACCCGTACGATGTTGGTCAACCCGCTACTGCGCTTTGTCTACTGGAACATGAACTATCACATCGAACATCATATGTACCGGATGGTGCCATTTCATGCCCTACCGGCCCTGCACAACGAGATTAAACATGATTGCCCGGCACCAACGCGAGGGGTGCATGCCGCCTTAAAAGAAATGTTTGATACGGTTGCCCGACAACAATTTGCTCCGGATTATTCGTTACCGAGAGTCATAAATTCGTCCTAACCAATCAAACCCGCGCCGAAGACGATCCAAAAGAACGACTACTCAATCGATTCCGTCAATAAAATGCTGGCGTTACCACTACCAGATGATTGGCCATAACTACCGTACTGACGACCGTGATACTGCGTATCATTATCAAATGTTCCCAGGAAGGTTGCCAGATTACGCCCTCCCATCTCAGCCGTAACAGCCCGGGCATAATCCGAAAACTGCCGCTGAGCCTGTTGGACATGACCGGAACACAATAGATTAATGAATGCATGGTCCTGCTTTTGTTCGTTGTCCGACGGCCAGTGGTCTGGTCCACGTACAAGTCGGTGTGACAACGCCGTGCTCGCCAGAAATGCAATTCGCCGGCCACTTTCTTTCGCCGCTTGTGCTACAGCAGCGCCCACAGCCATACACTCCCCGATATCTGCCATCACACAGCATCCCAGTAGCACAACCGGAAGACTGAACTCCGGATCGAGGTAGACCAGTGGTACGTAGGAACCGTAGTCAAATCGGTGATTTGATGTTCGGCTTTGCCCACCAGGCAATCCAGCTGCCTCGATTGCTGTAGACAGCGCCGCAGAAAATTCCGGGTGACCCTGAATGGAATAATCGATGCCCGGTATGAGGTCAGGACACTCCTCTCCGACACACATCCCGTCATGCCGAGCTTGATGGGTGACGTACCAGTTAAAGGTAGTGACCCAGTGTGTCGAGTGAACAACCCAAAGATCGGGTTCGAGTGAACGGATGACCTCACCCATCTCTCTCGCACCGTCCATTACCCCAGCGAGGAAATCTGGCGCGCCGTCGGGGTTGGCCATACGCGGAGTATGGGGACACACTGCATGTGCCACGATTCGTCCTTGATTCATCGTCACTTGCCTATCGATCAAGCCAAAGGAGGCAGATTAACCGGACCTGCCGCATTGCGAAAGGCCCACGGGATGGCGATAAGAACAACCCTACCCGTTGGCAGTCTTTTCTGCCAACAGACACGTGATAAATGCGCTGATTTTCTCTTTGGTCTGTGCATCGACATCATATTTTAATTGTTCCAAATATTGAACCAAGCCACTTTCGATTAGCCGCTTCTGATCTGAAACTGGAACTGCCGAAGCAGTTTCATCATAACTCAAAGTCGCCAGAGCGTTCAGTTCTAGATGTTCGGCCTCCAACTCCAGTGCTTTAAGTTTCTCACGAAACGCAAAAACCGTTTCTTGTCCGATTCCCTTTGAATCTCTTTTTAGTTCTCTCCGCAGGCCACGCAAGGGAGTGACGACATCCCGGTACCAGGCACTGACCATTTGTTCAACCTGTGCCAGCAGTTGTTGATCTACAGGTACGCCCCGTATCGAACACCAGCTGATAAACAGGATAATAGGAACATCGCCATGGCAGTGATCCTGAAACCAAAGGCACGACTCAGCTACGCCTGGACGACTGTAGATCGCGGTTGCGTAATCCCAGAGAGAGCGAGCGGCCTCCGACGATGGTTGTGACACAGAGGAATTCTCGACCTTAGCCTAAATCAGAACAAAATCCTGGCCATTCAAACTAGTGGCCACAAAACAGACGAGGGTCGCCAAATCTAGCTGTCTCGGAGGTGCTCGACGACCCAGCCATCCTCATCATAATCACTTAGACAAGCATCCACCATCTGGCGGTAGCGTTCACTGTCTCCGCGCTCGTCAGACCAACTCAGTGTATCTAGTCTCTGCTGTTCATGATTACCTGCATAATTGCGTTCATAGAGCGCATGCCGGCCCGCAAATTCCGAGTAGAGCGCATCCCAGATCAGCTTGAACAACTTGATTCTGTCCACTGCTGCCAGTCCTGTACCTCGGAAGTAACGTTCGATGATCGGATCCAGTTCAGGTTGCCTGAGATCCTGGACTGAAGACACCGTCACAATGGGAGCCCCAGCGAGTACTTTCTCAAAAATCTCCCGTACGCGCTGCCAGGCGGAAGTCATATAAACCCGCGCAGCCGCTGCGGTCTGCAGCTTGGGCACCACTGATTCACCGACGCCCGGCTCGGGGTCCATCGCCATTGCCGTGGTCAATGCCCATACGAGATTAGCCATCGATATCAACTCACCGACCTCTGCCTGCACACCGCGGAAGGTATCGGTCCCAGTAGCCTTTGTGCCTTTCATCAGCAAACCGCAAGCAAATTCCAGTTTGACCGCCAACCGGGTCGAGGATTGCAGGTTGAAACGATTGAAAAATCCAGACGAAGCGTAAAACCCCTTGGCCTTTTCAACGTCCCGGTAGACCAGCACATTTTCCCAAGGAATAAAGGCTTCATGAAACACCAGTACAGAATCGTTTTCATCAAAACGGCTCGCAAGAGGTGCTTCGAAGGGACTATCCGCTTTTAGCTCGTACGATGGCCGAGCGACAAGCTTTAGACCCGGGGTCTCCATGTCGACAATAAAGACCAGCGCAAAAGCCTCATCTTTGCCGGCTTGCATGCGCGCCGCGGTACCGCTGTTCGGTGCCACAAAAGTTGCATGGGTCAACACCGACCCTGTCGCGACCATCTTGGCGCCGCTGACATAAATTCCTCGATCATCATCTCGGGTGACATTCACGAACACGTCGGTGGCTTCATGGTGAGGCCGATTTCGATCTACCGGCGGGTCGACCAGCACATGGTTTAGAAACAAACCTTGTGCGGCATACTTTCGATACCAGTTCAGGGCATTTTCACCAAAGGGCTCATAGAAATTAAACCCCTCTGCCAATTGGGCCATAAATGCAGCCTTATAGTCTGGTGTACGCCCCATCCAGCCATAAGTCATACGTTGCCACAGCGCAATGGCATCCCGTGCTTCCAGAAGTTCTTCCGCGGTGTAACTGGGCGCAAAAAACTTATGAGTCAGAATACCGTGTTTATCCGTTCTCGTCAGTTGTTCGCGATATGCAGGGTCGTGAAGTGAATCGTAAAGACGCGCGATATTTCGGGCACTGATTCTGAAAGCTGGGTGAGTCGTGACATCTTTGACTCTCTCACCAGCGTACCAGACCTCGCGCCCGTCACGAATGCTGTCAAGAAAAGCTTGCCCTGTTAAGAGATTATTCTTGATATTGGACACTTGACTTGATGATCCTCTGGTAGTCATAACTCGTTTCAAAAACTAGGTCATGTGCTGGCATCAAAATAACTAAGTCTAACCAACTCGACGACGCGATGTCGTTCGCACCCGATATAGTGCGTAACCAATGACTTTGACATGACTCAGATCAATCATCCACTATAAATCTTTCCCAACACAGTGCTGTCGATGCCTACCTAAGGCAACTGCGGAAAGCTATACGCGACACCAACAGTGAACGTTTTCTGACAATCTAGTCAGCCGCCTCCACGCGATTGCGGCCATTGTCTTTAGCCAGATAGCATGCTTTATCCGCTCGCTGATATAGATTATCAAGACTTTCTCCAATGACCGTTTTGGCCACGCCGATAGAACCTGTAGTCGAAACCGACACATCGACGGTTTCTATGTGTGTACTTTCAATCGTCTGGCGTAACCTCTCGGCAACTGAAACAGCATCATCGATATTATCTGCAGACATCAATATGCCGAACTCCTCGCCTCCAAGCCGGCCAACGATATCCGGTAGACGAGTACCACTGGTCCGCATCGATCCTTGCAATAATCCCCCAACCTTTTCTAACACGACATCTCCTACCGCATGGCCATAGGTGTCGTTGATGGTCTTGAAATGATCAAGATCTATCAGCAGAAAATAGACCCCTTGTGGATGAGATTTTATTAACTCTTCCCCATTTGTAAAAAACGTTCGACGATTAAAGATACCTGTCAACCCATCGGTGTTTGCTAGTCGAACCAGTTCCGCCTGGTACGTCCGGATACGCTGCAGTAACCCATTCAACGCATCGGTCAGTTCGCCGATTTCATCCTCGGTGATCTTCCGGATCAGCTCCTGCTTGGTGAGATCCTGTGATATGTTACGAAGACTTCGAATCAGGTAACTAACGGGATGTCCAACAATGCGTTGAAACAACAGTCCACTTCCCACCACAAATAACAACAGAAAGACCACCAGCGCGAAAAAGCCAATGTACAGCTCGCGATCAACCTGCTCTTGTACCCATTCGTTGCTGACATAGAAGAGCAGTCCACTACCGTCAGACAGTATGTTTTCATAGTGAAGGGGATATTTTTCTTCTTTGATAATCTCACACGGCAGTGGCGGCCAGCGAAGATCAGCCTCTCGACCCGACTCAATCTCGACACACAATACAAATGGAAACATTGAAAACAGCGACAATACTTCTCTCGCTTCTTGTTCACCCACGGTGATCGCCCGGTCCAAAACAGAAACGCTGCCCACGACGGCAGTCGCCAACTGCGCAGAGGCGACACCTTCGTAGTGATCGGCTCGGTAATTTTTGTAAACCAGCAATCCGCCGGCGCCCAACACAACGGCCAGCAAGACAAAATACAATACAAACTTGAGAAAGATACCTAGACGCATAAATAACGATAGAAGTAGAACTGCGGCCGGATATTGCTTGATGACTGCCCGCGAAACTAAAACAATTTACATACCCATCATTTTCTTGACACTGTCCCGATTATTCATAATGACTTCAACGATCTTGAATTCATCACCGACTTTGACAGTGAGAAAGTCCGCCGTCACTCGGTCACCTTTATCTGTGACAATCTCGGAACACACAAACACGGTTCCATCCTTGTAAGGCACAATCATCGGGTGGACATTGGCACTGTAGCCGCCCATCAAGTCATTAGTCTGTCGATCCACGAAAAGAAACCGGCCGTTATCATCAGATCGCGACTTCATCCATTTAGCGAGCGTTAATTGGGCTTTTGCTTTGTCTTCGGTTGAAATATCATCGGCAATCGCCACAATCGAAAACACCGCCAGCATCAGTACTGCCAAAATCTTTGACATCAATTTTCTCCATTTTTAACCGCCAATTTAGCTTAAGCGTGCGGGAGATTTCTATCAATCTCGAACTCGAAACAAACTATATCGAATCTAACCTTTGCCATAACAACGAAGTGCTAACGGCTACAGACTGCCAGTACTTGTTTGAGATCAGTGTGACCCCGCAAGCACTTAGCTACCCCGTCCTGAAGCAGCGTTTGCATGCCCGCTTGCTGAGCTAAGTCTCGGATCTCTCCTGTTGTGGCCTTTCTTTGAATCGCAGCACGAATCTCATCATTATTCACCAGCAGTTCATGCAAAGCCAGACGGCCTCGGTAGCCAGTTTTCTCACACTCTACGCAGCCGTCTGCTCGCCACAACTTCAAGACACCGCCAGTCGTTGCCCGTTCTACCGCATCAGCCCCGATATAACGACTAAACTCATCGGTCTCATCGGGTGTTGCGTCATACTGTACTTTGCATTTTCCGCACAGCTGCCGAGCTAATCGCTGTGAAAGAATGCCCAACAACGCATCCGAGAAAGAAAACGGCTCCATACCCATATCGATCAGCCGAGTCACCGTTTCTGGCGCCGTGTTGGTGTGTAATGTAGAAAGCACCATATGACCCGTCAGAGAGGCTTCGATCCCCATATGGGCAGTTTCTTCATCTCGCATTTCGCCGACCATAATGACATCTGGATCTGCTCGCAGAAACGAGCGCATAGCCGACGCAAACGTCAACCCAATCTGCGGTTGTACCTGCAACTGCCGCAGGCCAGGTTGGGTAATTTCTACCGGATCCTCTACGGTCCATATCTTTTTCTTAACGTCGTTGATTTGGGCCAGCATAGAATGAAGTGTTGTCGTTTTACCTGAGCCTGTCGGGCCTACCGCCAACATCAGTCCATAAGGACGTCGCACCAACGCTTCTACCGCTTGTAGGTTTTCTGGGCTGAGCCCCATCTCACTCAACGGCAAAGCCCCAAACCCCGCTAGGATCCGCAACACCACATCCTCATTTTCCCCGGCTGTCGGCAGGGTAACCATACGCAGTTCAATCTCGCGTTCTCCGAGTTTAAATCGGATCTTGCCGTCCTGTGGCAATCGACGCTCTGCGATATTAAGCCTCGCCATGATTTTCATCCTGGCCACGATACGTTCCCGATACTCCGATGGGATACGGCGATAATTGCGGAGTTGTCCATCTACCCGAAACCGAACTGTGAGATCCTGCTTTTCACCATACGGTTCGATATGTATGTCTGATGCGCGCTCGCGGACCGCATCGACGATGAATCGGTTTACCAGTTTGATGACATCGTCGTCGTCTTCAGCATCGCCGTCAGTGCCACTACCGCCGAGTGACCGCAAGTAGGTCTCAAAATCCTCGCTGCTTTCTTGGGTAGATAGCCGGTCGGCGATATACGCTTTCAATTGAGTAGGTGTTGCAACCACCTCGACCACTCGTTTCTTACAGGTAAAACGAACGGCGTCTATTGCCTCACTAGACAGTGGATCTCCCATTGCCACTGTAAGAGTTTCAATGTCTGCCTTGATCGGAAATACTTGCTGCTCGCGGATCACTCTAGCCGGAATCTCGGCAAGCGCGTCAGACTCGATGTCGGTGCTGTCTAGATCAATGAATGGCAACCCCAGTCGGTTAGCCAGGACCCTGGCAATGGCGCTCTCGTCAACCATACCCAGTTCAACCAGCACCTCACCGAGGCGTTTGCCTTTCTGTTTTTTTTGCTGACTCAGTGCAACATGAATCTCAGCCTCACTGGTGAGGCCCTCACTCACCAGGACTTCGCCCAAGCGCAAGCGACGGCGTAGTTGCCGTGCATCCTGGGTCTCCGTTACACCGCGGGTAACCTGACTCATCTTGTTTATCTAGTTAAGACCTGGCTGTAGAGACGCTCAATCGAGAGTCTGACCGATTTCGAGAAGGATATTCTAAGTCCTGATCTCCAACTTACCTATTTATCACTAACTGTAAACTATTTTGACTCTTTCGGTGATAATATTATCTGATGCATCAGCAACGTTCATTCCCATACCCAACCGACCGGAGATTTTCATGAATAACAGTCCCTACCAGGGCTTCTCTGAAAGATTGATCGATGCCATGATCGAATCCGGCTACTCAGCCCGTGCCGGCAGCTGGTCACGCTTACCAGTTGAAATCGAACCGCTTCGCCGCGAGGCCGGTGCCAAGAGCCTCACGACCGCCCGTAAATATCTGGAAGGATCTGCTTTCCCGAGACGGTATCGCCTTGAGCTAATCGCAGACTGGTTGCGCGTCAACATAGAATGGCTCGCGAGTGGAAATGGTCCCCGCTATGCCGGTACTGCCGCCTATACTGGTCCTGATCTACCCGAAGAAGCACTCGCACTGGCTAAAGCCTGGGCTGCACTCCCGCGTTACTACCGAGAACCCATCCGTAGTTGGGTGATTATGGCTTCAATCCATGACAACCTTCCTGATGAAGCAAAACGACTGCCGCCGAGTGCTGAGCTAATGGAGCGACGAAAACGTCCGCGACTACCGGATGCCTAGAATAGATCTTACAGACCCATTCGTCTCATCATTCGGGATGTGTTCTCGTGAATACGAGCAGGTGCAATCCAACGGACTACCACTAGATCACAAAACCAGCGTTAATGTCTGTGTCTTGCCAGTGATTCCGAAAGCCAGTCATTTATGAGATCTGCCTCGTCCCCCGACTGAGTTTCATCAGCTGTGTAGAGTCCAACTGTTATGTTTCTAAGAGCTGGAAAGCCTTGGTCAACATCTAGAATTCTCATTCTCTCATCGAGCGTAACTGGCGTCAGCGCGCTCACACCCATTCCGTTTACCACGGCTTCTTGAAGGCTGGCTAAATCTGGGCTCTGATAAGAAACGTACCAAGCACGCTCGGCCGCATTCAGACATTCAACCATGCGTTTGCGATATTCACAACCTTCCGGATGCATGATCAACGGTACGGCCTCGCCATCATTTAGAGTCAGATCTAATGAAGCCACCCAGATCGGCTTTACTTCCCATGTCGCTGACAGTTGGTCTTCGTTAGCCTCATTGGCGATAGCTACCACAGCATCTAACTCTCCGAGTACCAGGCTTTCTAGAAGTTGCTCGCTGAGATCACATCGAATCCTGAGTGCGACATCGGTATAGACTTGACGAAACTCTGCGAGCCTGCTGTTCAGGTACGAAAGACCATAATCAGTGGGCAACCCAACTCGAATTATCTTTCTGCTTTCCGTCGATGCGCTGTTCGGGTGCTGTTTCTGGTCTTCGTCGAGGTATTCAACGAATTCAGTTGCGGGAACAGGCCGACTGAAATAATAGCCTTGCCCGATATGACAACCTAAGTCGCGAAGTTGGTGCATGCTTTCCATCGTTTCTATGCCTTCTGCGACGATCTTGAGCTCGAGACTGCGAGCTAACTGCACCACAGCCCGGACAATGGCCCAATTCTGGCGGTCAGTGTTCCGCACGAATGACTGGTCAATCTTCAGCTTGTCGAAAGGCAGTCGGGTCAGATAGGAAAGGCTCGAATAGCCAGTACCGAAGTCGTCAATCGCGACACCGACTCCAAGAGCCTTGAGCTCATCAAGCACCTTCGTGATCCGCTCGATGTCATCGGCGACGATTGATTCGGTGATCTCGAGCTCCAACCACTCGGCGGCTAGTCCAGTCTCATCGAGAACGTCTTGAATGCGTTCAACCAGATCCTGCTGTCGAAACTCCACTACGGAGATATTCACCGACATCGTTACTGGCGGATATCCCGCCTCCTGCCAGAGCTTAGCCTGACGACACGCTTCCTTAACCACCCAGTGTCCGATCGGAATGATCAACCCGGTGTCTTCTGCAACTGGGATGAAGTCGTCTGGAGAAACCACGTGCGAATCCAAGCCAGCACCGCTACCGGGACGCCGCCACCGAATTAAGGCCTCGATACCGATCAAACGACCTGTCTCAAGGTCGACCTGTGGCTGGTAATGCAACTCGAACTGATCCTTTTCAAGGGCCACCCTCAGATCGGCTTCTAGCCGGATGACATCTCGACTAACTTTACGGCGCGCTGCACGCCAGTCGAAATATCGATACGAGTTGCCCTGTTGTGCAGCATACTGCAGAGCCAACTGAGACTTGGTCAGTAGCTCGCCGAGTTCGGATCCATCCTTCGGATACAACACAATACCAGCGCTCGCGGTAAAGGACATTCCCTCCACAGTCTCGCCATCGTCCAGCTCAAGCGGGAAAGAGTCCCTCATGACGTCCTGGAGAATTAGCACTGACAATTCAGCTGCGGTCTGTGCTTTCTCGCAAGCCTCAACCAGGAAAAACTCGTTGCCCTGACCTCGAGTGAGCATCGCCCCGTCTGGTATAACGTCTTTTAAACGAATGGCTATTTGTCGGAGCAACCGGTCGCCGGTCGCTATGTTATAAATTTCGTTAATTGCCTGAAAGCGATCGACTTTTATACGAATACCATAAAGCTCAGTGTTGCCTTTTTTCGCACCTTCCAAGATCTCTGCGAGTTGCTTTTCAAGATGTTCGAAAGTCGCAAGCCCGGTTACTTTATCGGTGAGCTGTTCTCGCCTCTGCGCCTGCCTCTCTTCCGTAACATCTGTGTGAAGATAAGCAAATCCGCCACCGGAAAGCTTATGAGTTCTTACATCGACAACCTGTTCGCCCGGCAACTCAAGATCACCTCGCCACTCGGTCCACGAACCTGTAAACGACTGTATGAGATCTGAGACCAATCCTTCAGGGTCACCTTCACCGTAAGCACCTCTTTCTGCCATTCTAAGCAGAATCTCCTTGAACGGTTTACCGGGCTGTACCATAGACTCCGGGAATTCGTACATCTCGTCGATGATCGAATTCATATAAACAATGTTCAGGTCGCTATCAATAATCATAATCCCCACATCTATGTAGTCCAAGGTCTCTAGGCCCATCTGGTTTTCGAGTTCTTCAATCCGGCCTTCCTGCTCCAGGAGAGATTCAATCCAGTTTTCTCGCTTGTGCTGCTCAGCACCCCGTTTTTCTGTTACGTCTGTGTAAATACCCCAAACACCCCCGGTACTCAGCCCCCGTTCTTGAATTTCGATAATTCGGCCATCCGGCAAAACCTGATCTCTTACTCCTGGTTTTCCGCCATGGAGAAGAGAGGAAATAGCGTGTAATTGCGATTCCACAAACGCGTCCACATCATCGATCTCACCATGCATGCCATGTGCTACGTCATATCGCATCACCGCTTCGAGTTGACTACCCGGCTCGGTTAGTTCCGATGGATATTGATAAAGATCTCTGTAGGCCTGATTCGTTCGTACCAACTTGTTCTCATGGTCGTAGAAAGCCGTCCCTATAGTGAGCTGATCCATTATCTCCAGATTTACTTCGTGCTCGAGTTGTGCAACCTTTCGCCGAACTCGACTTCGGCTTACAAATAGGATGAACAATCCGACGCCAATCAATACAGATAAGGCCGTCGCGATCTGAACATATCGTGATAGTTTCAGTATTCGATCTGTACGTTCCCTCTCCTGATCCAGTTGCCCCTGACTAGCAACAGCTGCTATTAAACTCAGTTTTCGTACGAACGGCTTCAAGCGAATATCTAAATCGAGGTAGACCCTATCACTGGCCAAAACTCGACCACCCACATCTGTCAAGCCAAATATTGTTGGCTGAAGAGCACGCAACTCGTTAAAGAGATACCGAAGGACGACAGGATACCCAGGCATCTCCCTAAATATATAGGCGTGGTATAGACGGTTAAAGTTGACCGCCTTTTCTAGCTCACTCATCAGCACATTGAATTGTTTTTTTAATTCCATCCCCAACGTCCGCATCAACTCCAACTTTCTCAAATACTTTTCACTTTGCGGTAATAATTCCTGGACCCGCTGGTGCTGTTCCATAACACTCATAAACTGTTGGAATTCACTAAACACCCGGTCCGCATTCCACTGGGAAGCGGGTGGCAAGTCACTCTCAAATTTCCCGATATCTTGAAAAATATAGACTAATGAAACAACGACCAACCCACACAATAGAATTCCAACTGTGATGGGTCGTTGGCTCCAACCAGGCAAGTGTTTAGATGGATTGATCTGAAGCATTCTTTACATGCCAAAAGCCCTCTAGTGGCTGACGGCAAATGGAAAGTAGCGACATTTCTCAGATGTGTCAATTAAATCCTTTTCGGTGATATTTAACTTTCCTACCCACAACCGATGTGTACGATGAATTTGAATTTATTGGTGACGCTAGAACTATATTCGTTTTAATTCAATAATTTACGCATGCACGTATTGAATTCCACATTTGTAACTACCCCAGAATGACCCTGTGAGTGATATTTTGAAGGTCACATTTTTCTGTGCGCAAAAACCAGAATTACCAGTTTTACATAGGTGGCGCCTGGACTTGATTGCGACCATTGCCTTTTGCTGCATATAGACCATCGTCTGCCAACTTGATCAAACCACCCACTGAGTTTTGAGTACGGTAATCTATTCGAGCCACGCCAATACTTGCCGTAACAAAATCGTTTACCTGCGAGGCCTGATGTTCAATAGCTTCTTCCAGTAGCGCACCTCGCAATCGATCAGCAATTTGAATCGCTTGGTCTTGCGAGACGTCAAGCACTAACACAGCAAATTCCTCACCGCCGTATCGGGCCACTAAATCACTAGAGCGCTTAAGACTGCTCTTGAACACCGACGCCGCCCTTTTTAGGCAAGCGTCTCCTGCCAGGTGTCCGTAGTGATCGTTGTACAGTTTGAAATGATCCAGATCAATCAGCAATAAGGAAATTGACCCATCCTGGCGGTCTAGGATTCGTTGCCACTCCTGTTCCAAACGAAACTGAAATTCCCTTCGGTTAGCAATTTGGGTCATCCCATCGAATCTGGCGTCTCTCTCCATGGAAACGAATCGCCTGCGGTCACTGACCAACTTGTCGATTCGGGCTCTGTGCAAAGAAGAACTACTGTCCAGCGACATATACTGTTCGGCGCCATGACTCAAGGCACGCAATTCAACTTCTTCGGTCGCTGTTTCCGACGCCAGCACCCAAGACAAGCCTCGAGATCTTGCAAGCGTCGTCAGGCTTTTCAATTTATCGTCATCAACAAATTCGTGCTCTATGAATAGAAAATCGATATCCTCATTTTCAATCATCATCTGCTGACAGGCCTCAAGGTCCGAAAAATGAAGGATTTCGCACGATTCACGCGCAATCTGGACCAGTGACCATAGGTGATCCATCCAGCCAAATACCATGATGACCGGCCGCGGCTGAAACACACACACATCGTCATTGACGAAATGTTCCCGCCGGCTCAGCAAAAACTGATACAGCGCCTCCTCGGATGGCAACCCCAGCAGCAACGCATCGGTTTGCGTGTTCTCGATCAGTGGTATACGGCGGTCAAACGCTTCGTCTGTCTCCCACCGGTTCTGCCAAAGTACCAGCTCTTTGGGTTCGGGGCCCAGTAGTTTCCAGAACTCCCAACGTTCCATGGGATTACCGTTGTTTGTTTCAGCTTTCGAATCGACATCAAGGAACTTCTCCAATCCCGCTTTGCGTAAACTAGATTCCAATACACCAGGCTGACTAAGATCAAGGCCGTCCTGCCACAAGGCCCTGTATAGCGCCAACCGGAGTTCGGGAGCTTTGTCACTTGCATACTGGCTGACGGCCATCACGAGCCGCGTTGCAAGACTACTGCCCGGCCGACGCTTGGGCAGCGAAACCGACACGTCCGGTGCCCGGTGATGTATCGCAAAAACTTCGTTGGCCAGCATACTTTCATCTTCCAGACTGAATGCCGCCTCGGACAGTTCCGGCGCGTGTATGATCAATCGCCACTCTACACGGCTCAGTAGATTCCAGGCACTGAACCGCTCGTGCAATGCAAAACAAAACGGACAATTGAGATCGCCATAGACGACAAACTTGCTGAGGTCTTCCCCATAAAGCACAGACAAGTTGTCCTGATCACTCATCGCAGGGCGCAGTGACAACACAACTGGATAAATTGGTTAGGCAAGCGCATCATCCACAGGCACACCATATCCTTCGGCAAGTTTGTTGGTTTCGTTGGCCATGGCCACAACGGCCATCAACTCTCCGAACATTTCTTCAGTCATACCGGCTTTACGGGCTGAGGCTCCGTGACTGGCCTGACAGTATTCGCACCCATTATTGGTACTGATTGCGAGGTAGATCATCTCTTTGATTCGAACATCCAGCGCGCCATCGGCCATGATCTCCTTGATACTCTCCCACGTTCGCCTGAGCGTTGGCGGATGATTTGCGATGGCCATCCAGAAATTACTCACTCGCTCGACATCGCGGGTACGCTTAATATCGTCATAGACGGTTCGCACCTCTTCCGATGCGTCTTCGTAGGAAACCAGGTTAGCCATGGTGATGTTACTCAATTTTCAGGTCGTCAATGTGAATAGATCCGCTCGTAAGAATATTGCAACGCAAGCAGTTTGCAGGTCCGCCTAACTCGCTCGCTATACACATACTGATCACTAGGCCCGTCATACCAAGCCCACTAGAGTGGAATATTGCCGTGCTTGCGCCAGGGATTAGACAACTGTTTGCCGCGCAACATATCCAGTGACCGTGAAACTCGACGCCGGGTGTCCCTCGGTAGGATCACATCGTCTATAAATCCTCTGTGTCCCGCGATAAAGGGATTCGCAAATGTCTGCTGATATTCCTCAGTACGGGCGGCGATCTTATCCGGATCACCCATTTCCTGGCGGAAGATTATTTCTACAGCCCCTTTAGATCCCATAACTGCAATCTCAGCGCTGGGCCAGGCCAGATTAACATCCCCGCGCAGATGTTTGGATGCCATCACGTCGTAAGCGCCGCCGTAGGCCTTGCGCGTTATAACCGTGATCTTAGGAACGGTGCACTCAGCGTATGCGTATAGCAGTTTCGCACCGTGACGGATGATGCCACCGTATTCCTGAGTTGTGCCCGGAAGAAAACCCGGCACATCCACAAATGTCACGATCGGAATTCCAAAGGCGTCACAGAAACGTACAAATCGTGCTGCCTTGACTGAGGATTCGATATCCAAACACCCGGCGAGCACCATTGGCTGATTAGCCACAACACCCACCGTCGAACCATCAACTCTACCGAAACCGATGACGATATTGCCCGCATAGTCGGGTTGCAATTCAAAGAAATCATCCACATCGACAATTTTGTAGATCAACTCTTTCATGTCATAGGGTTGGTTTGGATTGTTCGGCACCAGAGTATCCAGTGATGTCTCGATACGATCAGCCGGGTCGTCAACCTTACGCCTAGGGCACTCGCTGCGGTTATTCAGGGGCAGAAAATCTACAAAGCGTCTTAATGACAGTAACGCCTCGACATCATTATCAAAGGCGCCATCTGCAACCCCCGACCGGGTGGAATGCGTGTTTGCCCCACCAAGTTCCTCATGGGTGACTGTCTCGTGCGTAACTGTTTTGACCACCTCTGGACCGGTCACATACATATACGAGGTATCCTTCACCATAAAAATAAAGTCGGTCATTGCTGGCGAATAGACGGCACCGCCCGCACATGGCCCCATGATCATCGAGATTTGAGGAATCACCCCCGAAGCCAGCACATTACGCTGAAATACTTCAGCATACCCCGCGAGCGAATCGATACCCTCCTGGATACGAGCGCCACCGGAATCGTTAAGGCCGATAACCGGCACACCAACCTTCATCGCGTGATCCATGATCTTGCAGATCTTTCCCGCATGTGCTTCTGACAACGAACCACCAAGCACCGTAAAGTCTTGGCTAAAAACAAAGACCATTCGACCATTAATAGTTCCGTATCCGGTAACGACGCCGTCGCCCGGCACAACCTTGTTGGCCATATCAAAATCAGTTGAGCGATGCTCGACAAAAATATCCCATTCTTCAAAACTGCCCTGATCCAGAAGCACATCAACACGCTCACGTGCGGTCAGCTTTCCCCGTGCGTGTTGCGCATCAATTCGTTCCTGGCCACCGCCCAGTTTGGCGGCTTCCCGCCGGCGTTCGAGTTCTTCAATTATTTCCTGCATGGCCCGTCCTCCCGCTAGCGCTGACGCTGCCCCAGTAGATCCATAATGTCCTGAGCTGCGGTTGGGATATGGGCACCGGGACCGTAGATAGCCGCCACACCCAACTTGTACATCTCTGCATGATCCTGCGGCGGAATCACACCACCCAGAACCACAATAATGTCTGATGCACCCTGACGCTCAAGTTCTACCATAACCTCAGGTATCAATGTACGGTGTGCAGCCGCCTGCGAGGATATACCGATGATGTGGACATCATTTTCAACTGCCTGGCGTACTGCATCAGCAGGGGTTTGAAACAATGGACCAATATCAACGTCGAAACCCAGGTCGGCAAATGCCGTCGCAATTACGCTAGCCCCGCGATCATGTCCATCCTGGCCCAGTTTTGCCACCAGTAAACGGGGCTGTCTACCGACACGATCAGCGAATGAGCGAATTGCCGCCTGGGTACTGCTGAAACTCTTATCGTCTTTCACAACCGCACCGTAAACTCCAGAAATGGTGATCGTCTCTGCGCGATGTCGGCCAAATACTTTCTCCAGGGCGGTGGAAATCTCACCCACCGTTGCTCGGACCCTGGCAGCGTCCATCGCACAGGCCAGAAGATTGTTGTTTTGCTCTTCTTTAGTTGCTGCATGTTCGAGTATCTGTAACGCTTCTTGGCAACGATCTTCATCACGAGCCAAGCGAACGCTTTCCAGACGTCGTAACTGTGCGTCACGAACCGCTATGTTGTCTACACTGAGAATCTCGACCTGCTCTTCCTCATCAAGCTGATATCGGTTTACCCCAACAATAACCTCCTCGCCCTGATCAATTCTTGCCTGCCGACGTGCAGCAGCTTCCAAGATTCTCAACTTGGGCAAGCCAGCACTGACGGCCTCAGTCATGCCACCGAGCGCCTCGACCTCATCGATCAGCTTGCGAGCCTCAGACACCAAGGAACTGGTCAAACTCTCAACATAATAAGAGCCGCCAAGAGGATCGACCACATCCGTAACACCTGTCTCTTCTCGCAGTACAAGCTGTGTGTTGCGTGCTATACGTGCCGCAAAATCTGTAGGCAATGCCAGCGCCTCGTCAAAACTATTCGTATGCAGTGACTGCGTACCCCCCAACACACCAGCCAGCGCCTCAACCGTGGTGCGTATGATGTTGTTGTATGGATCCTGACTAGTCAGGCTCACGCCTGAAGTCTGACAATGCATGCGTAGCATCAGTGAACGGGGATCCTTTGGCGAAAATTGTTCGCTGACTAACTCCGACCATAACTGCCTGGCCGCACGCAATTTGGCGACCTCCATAAAAAAGTTCATCCCGATGCAGAAAAAGAAAGACAACCGCGGAGCAAAATCATCAATCTTAAGGCCACTCGCAATCGCGGCGCGCACATACTCGATACCATCGGCCATGGTATATGCCAATTCCTGAACACAAGTTCCGCCCGCTTCCTGCATGTGATATCCCGAAATAGAAACCGGGTTAAATCGCGGCATATTTTCCGTAGTAAAAGCAATGATGTCTGCCACGATCCGCATCGATGGCTTGGGCGGGTAAATGTAGGTGTTGCGAACCATGAACTCTTTCAGAATATCGTTCTGTATCGTTCCAGAGAGCGTGGCAAGGTCACAACCTTGCTCCTGAGCTGCGACAGCGTACATGGCCAGAACGGGCAGTAC
>Ga0066844_10000036_pt1 | contig 17743 bp, 10 predicted proteins | sample ETNtaG_17_FD_66664 | JGI IMG/M metagenome (GOLD analysis project Ga0066844, IMG submission 66664) | Marine microbial and viral communities from oxygen minimum zone, Eastern Pacific Ocean - ETNP201302PF82A | ecosystem: Environmental > Aquatic > Marine > Oceanic | place: Pacific Ocean: Eastern...
CGTGTAGTAAGTTCGCTAAGCTAGTAGTAGTTGAAAAAAATTTAGCTTTGTTAAATGAGTTCAGCTACTTAATTATAATAACACCTAGAACGAAGGAAAATAACATGGCAAAAGGCCAGTCGTTACAAGACCCATTTTTAAATGCGTTACGTCGTGAGCGCATTCCAGTATCAATCTTTTTGGTAAATGGCATAAAATTACAAGGTAAAATTCAGTCATTTGACCAATTTGTTATTTTACTTGAAAACACTGTAAACCAAATGGTGTATAAACACGCAATTTCAACAGTTGTACCTGCTCGTGCAGTCAACTTCCAAGGTGTTCAAGGGAGCGATGACACTGAAGAGCAAGAACCAGGAAATATTTAATTAGGAGCGTAATGCTTGTTTGACCGCTATGAATCCGGCGAACAGGCAGTCTTAGTTCATATCGACTTACCTAAAGATGGCGATCGTGAAGATCTTCATGAATTAGAGTTGTTGGTATCTTCTGCTGGTGTTAGTAGTTTGGCGGTTGTGCAAGGCAGCCGCCAAGCACCACATCCGAAACTATTCGTCGGTACCGGTAAAGCAGAAGAAATAGCTGAGATTGTCAAAATCCACAATGCAGATGTTGTCATCTTTAATCATCAATTAAGTCCGTCTCAAGAACGTAATTTAGAGCGCGTTTGCCAATGTCGTGTACTTGATAGAACAACACTTATTCTTGATATTTTTGCCCAAAGAGCCCGTACCCACGAAGGTAAGCTACAAGTAGAGCTTGCTCAGCTTAGGCATATGTCTACTCGATTAATCCGAGGGTGGACTCACCTTGAGCGCCAAAAAGGGGGAATAGGTTTACGAGGCCCAGGCGAAACACAGCTTGAAACCGATAGACGTTTATTGCGCGCGCGCATTAAAAATATTCGTGCCCGATTAGCCAAAGTGGCTGTACAACGCGAGCAGGGTAGACGTGCGCGTACGCGTAACGAAATTCCTACCGTGTCGCTTGTAGGGTATACCAATGCAGGTAAATCAACCCTGTTTAACCGTATAACAGACTCAGATGTATACGCAGCGGATCAGCTTTTTGCCACGCTTGACCCAACACTACGTAAACTTGATATAGGTGATGTTGGTTCGGTTATTTTGGCCGATACAGTGGGATTTATTCGCCACTTACCACATGACTTAGTGGCAGCCTTTAAAGCAACATTAACAGAAACGCGTGAAGCCGACCTACAATTACATGTAATTGATGTGGCAGACCCGCGCAGACGCGAAAACATAGAGGAAGTACAGTCGGTTTTAAAAGAGATTGAAGCTGATGAAGTACCGCAATTATTAGTTTATAACAAAATTGATGCGCTTGATGATGTAAGCCCACGAATTGATCGGGATGACCAAGGGCAGCCTATAAGAGTATGGTTATCTGCACAAACCGGCGAAGGGTGTGAGCTACTTAGTGAAGCAATAAGTGACCTGCTTGCTAAGAAAATGCTTAGTGGTACGTTATTACTTGCCCCTCAATATGGCCGGTTAAGAGCGTCTTTATTTAGCTTAAGTGCAGTCCATGAAGAGCGCTTTGATGAACATGGTAACTGGTTGTTGGATGTACGTTTGCCTATAGTTGAATGGAACCGATTAATTAAAGAGTTTGGTCCTGAAATTGAGGGTTTTATCAATCGCGATTAAAAATTGGCATATAAATGTCGGTTTTTGTATGAGAAACGCGGTAGATTTGATAGATTTAACACAATTTCCTAATTTATTTAGATAACAATGGAGTATAGCTATGGCCTGGAATGAACCGGGTAATAATGGCAATGACAAAGATCCGTGGAACAATAAAGGCGGACGTGATCAAGGCCCACCTGATTTAGACGAGGTGTTCCGTAAGTTTAGCAACAAGTTAGGCGGCATATTTGGCGGTAAAAAATCCGGCAATAATAGTGGCGGTGGACTTGGCGGAGCCGGTATTTCATTTATCCTCATTATCGCCGCAATTGTGTGGGCGTTAAGTGGTATTTATACGGTTAAAGAAGCCGAACGTGGTGTGGTACTGCAATTTGGTAAGTATGACCGTATTGCAGAGCCAGGCTTACGCTGGAAAATGACCTTTATTGAAACGGTTATCCCGGTAGATATTGAAGCTGTGCGTTCATTATCTGCATCAGGGTTTATGCTAACGGAAGATGAAAACGTAGTAAGCGTTGAGTTTGAAGTGCAATACCGTGTTATTGACCCGTACCTTTACAAGTTTAGCGTAACTAATGCTGATAACAGCTTAGAAGAAGCGCTTGATAGCGCGTTACGTTACGTTGTTGGCCATGCAAAAATGGACCAAGTACTGACTAATGGCCGTGAAGTTGTTCGTCAAAATACGTGGGATGAGCTTAATAAAATCATCGAACCGTATAACTTAGGTTTAATTGTGACCGATGTGAACTTTAAAGATTCACGTCCACCAACTGAAGTAAAAGATGCATTTGATGACGCTATTGCCGCACAAGAAGATGAAGAGCGTTTCATCCGTGAAGCAGAAGCGTATGCACGTGAGATTGAACCGCGCGCGCGTGGTCAAGTAACACGTATGACGCAAGAAGCAGAAGGTTATCAAGAACGCATTACACTTGAAGCACAAGGTGAAGTGGCTCGTTTTGAAAAGCTATTACCTGAGTATCAAGCAGCTAAAGAAGTAACGCGCGAACGTTTATACATTGATGCTATGGAAGAGGTGCTTAGCAGCAGTTCTAAAGTCATTGTTGATGTTAAAGGCGGTAACAACATGATGTACTTACCACTTGATAAAATTATGGAAAAGCAAGGCACTGCAACACGTGTAGCTTTACCAAGCTCAAGTGATATTCAAGATTTACGCAATAAAGTAAATACATCACGAAATAGCACTGTGAATAGCGGTAATGACCGTTTTAACAGTGATCGCTTTAACAATAACGGGAGATAAGCGTAATGAAAAACTTTAGTTTAGTCATACTATTAGCTGCCATTGTTATGTCTTTCTCTGCGGTATTTGTAGTACCTGAAGGGCAAAAAGCGATTGTGTTGCTATTTAGCAAAGTTGAAAAAGACAGTGAAGACAAAGCCGTTGTATACAGCCCAGGCCTTCACTTAAAAGTACCATTTTTTAGCCAAGTACGTCGTATTGATGCACGTATTCAAACGCTAGATGGCACGCCAGACCGCTTTGTAACAAGCGAGAAAAAAGACTTAATTGTTGATTCGTTTGTTAAATGGCGCGTAAACGACTTTAGCGCATTTTACCTTCGTGCTCGTGGTGATAAGCAATACGCTGAAACACTACTAAAGCAAAAAGTTAATAATGGTCTGCGTACTAACTTTGGTACGCGTACTATTCGCGAGATTGTATCGGGTGAGCGTAGTGAGCTAATGGAAGAGGCGTTAGTACAAGCTTCTGAAAGTGCGCGCGAGTTAGGTATTGAAGTACTTGACGTACGTGTTAAGCAAATTAACTTACCACAAGAAGTGAGTAGTTCTATTTACCAACGTATGCGCGCTGAGCGTACTGCTGTTGCAAAAGAGCACCGCTCGGAAGGTCAAGAAAAAGCGGAAACTATTCGTGCTAATGTTGACCGCCGTGTAACGGTAATGCTTGCTGATGCAGAGCGTAATGCGCGCTCAGTACGTGGTCAAGGTGATGCAGAAGCTGCCGCTATTTATGCTAAAGCATACAACAAAGATCCAGAGTTCTTTGGTTTTGTTCGTTCTTTAGAGGCGTATAAAAAGACCTTTAAAGATAAACAAGATGTTATGGTACTTTCACCAGATAGTGACTTCTTTAAATATATGAAAGGCGCTGCAGCGCAATAAGCGATGCCTTAATCATTTAAAAAGTTATAAAGCCCCGCCTATGCGGGGCTTTTTGTTAAGCATAATTTAAAACTTTAAATTACTGTTATATATGTGGTTATTTAAAAAGTGTGATGGCCTAAAAAATACGCGCAGAAAAAATAAGCTGAACAGGGGTGATCTTTACTTCCGTTTTCTGGTAAAATCTCGTCCTAATTTTCTCGAAGTGAATTTACAATGGGTAAAAACGTTGTTGTATTAGGCACCCAATGGGGTGACGAAGGTAAGGGTAAGGTTGTTGATCTCCTTACAGACAAAGCATCTTTAGTAGTTCGATACCAAGGTGGCCACAATGCGGGTCATACTTTAGTTATTGACGGTGAAAAGACAGTTCTACACCTTATTCCATCGGGTGTATTACGTGACAATGTTAAATGTGTGATTGGTAATGGTGTGGTTTTATCACCAGAAGCGCTAATGAAAGAAATTGGCATGTTAGAAGAGCGTGGCGTACCTGTACGTGAGCGTCTTTTAATTAGTGAAGCATGTCCGTTAATTCTGCCTTTCCATGTTGCATTAGATGTAGCTCGCGAAACTGCTCGCGGCGACAAGCCAATTGGTACAACTGGCCGTGGTATCGGTCCTGCGTACGAAGATAAAGTAGCCCGTCGCGGTTTACGCGTAGGTGACTTATTCAATCCGGAATTATTCGCAGCTAAACTAAAAGAAGTACTTGAATACCATAACTTCACTTTAGTTAACTACTACAAAGTAGATGCTGTTGATTTCCAAAAAACGTTTGATGATGCAATGGCTGTTGCAGACATCTTAAAAGCAATGGTTGTTGATGTAACTGAGCTTTTAGATCAAACACGTTTAGCGGGCGAACACATTTTATTTGAAGGTGCGCAAGGTACATTACTTGATATCGATCACGGTACTTACCCTTATGTAACCTCTTCAAACACCACTGCTGGTGGCGTTGCGACTGGTGCTGGTTTTGGTCCATTAAACCTTGACTACGTGTTAGGTATTATTAAAGCGTACACAACACGTGTTGGTTCTGGCCCTTTCCCTACAGAGCTTTACGATGGCCTTGAAAAACAAGACCCAGTGGGTAAGCACTTAGGTGATAAAGGTCATGAGTTTGGCGCGACAACAGGTCGTTTACGCCGTACTGGTTGGTTAGATGCTGTGGCAATGCGCCGCGCAGTTCAAATCAACAGCATCTCTGGTTTTTGTTTAACTAAGTTAGATGTTTTAGATGGTTTAGAAACGCTTAAAATCTGTACTGGTTACCAGCTTGAAGATGGCACAGTGACTAATGTAACGCCATTAGCTGCTGAGGGTTACGAGAAAGTAACACCAGTATATGAAGAGATGCCAGGTTGGTCTGAAAACACAGTTGGTGTAACTAGCCTTGAAGGCTTACCAAAAGCTGCGATTGACTACATCAAGCGTATCGAAGAAATCACAGGTGTACCTGTTGATATTATTTCTACCGGCCCAGATCGTGTAGAAACAATGGTACTTCGCAACCCGTTTGCTTAATCATCATTAGTTTAAAAAAAGCTGCTTTTGCAGCTTTTTTTATGCCTAAAATTCACCTTGGAACGATCTTTGTATATTATTTGATAAGTTTTTTTTTATACGTGGTAAACATGCGCCTATCTACCTGTAACACTTTTCTACCGTCTTTGCTCACTCCGTTACTTTTATCTATAAGTAGCAATGTGTTAGCTGAAGAAACGCCCGCTGCGGTGCCGCTTTATACCGAACCGGAGCTGATTGCACTAATAAATAAAAATACACATTTGCAGCGTGTAAAGGCAGACGATTGCCAATTAGTACAAGATATAGAGGCAAGGGCCAATAAAATGGCGCTGCCATCTTACCAATTTTTATATGGCGATATGCTGGCATATAACGTGTGTGTTGAACGCAATGTGGAATTAGGTGTGTACTACATGCGTAAAGCGGCTGAACAAGGCTTAGCGGCTGCGTTAGAGCAGCTTGGACGTTATTACGACACGGGTCGCTTAGTGCAGCAAGATAAAGCTATGGCCATTACCTATTTACGAGAGGCCTCAGCGCAAGGGAACTTAAAAGCACAGCTAAGGCTGGTTAAACTTTTTAATGCAGGCTACGGAAGCCCACGTGACTTTGAAGATGCGTATCGCTGGTTATTCAATGCCATGGTGGCAGATAAAGCAACCCATAAAAAAATTGAGCGTGCGCTTAGCTTACTCGCTAAAAAAATGCCAGATAGTGTTGTTGCCCGCGCCCGATTACCCATGTAAGTGCCAATAATGCATGCTATTTTTATAAAATAAAAAAGCCCTAATATTTAATTAGGGCTTTTATGCAATAACCAAAAGAGGTTAGCTCTCTTCTTTAGTTTTTGATTTTGCAGGGTCTTTTAATACCGACATTTTTGGCGGCTGAAGTGCACATACACGCTCTCCCTCCTGCGGTGGCTTTTCCATATTACTGGTAAATGGGCGAAGCTTAACTGGCGTATCGTCGTCGTTGTCTTTATCACCTTTTAAAATAAACAACGGGATCGCTTCAGGGTTCATCTCTTGGTATTTTTCCCAATCAAATTCTTCTGAAATACGCGTCGCACTTACTTTACCGCCTTTAGCAATAATACTGCTTAGGCGAGCGTAAGAGCCATCTTCACCAAACAAAATTTGTCTAGATAGGAATGTTGCGCTGTCTTTGTTTGCTTTAGCATGCGAGGTAGATGAGCGCAGTGAAAATACATTTTTTTCATTCAACAAGTGAGAAAAATATTGTACACCAAGCGCATTATGGTGGCGGTTTGGTGAAAGTGCTAATACCGTTCTTATTGTTGTGAGCGGCAAGTAACGCTCAGCATGCTCTGATTGTGGGTTACCATAATAACAGGCAAGGCCGTCCATACGAGCCATTTTACAGTTCTCCCATGCGGGGTCTGATAGATGAACAGGAATGCTTTGCTCTTGTAAGCCTTTACCTATAGCGCGAGATACATGGTTTGCACCAATAATCAGTATGGTATTTGGAGAAGGTTGGCGCACGCCCAATAGTTTAGCAACAGGAATAGCGGTTAAGCTTTGCAATACCACAGTGATGATAATAACGGTAAATATTAACGGCACCATTTTTTCTGCATCAGCTACGCCAGCTTCCATCATACTTAGCGCAAATACCGAGCCAACAGCAGCTGCAACAATACCTCTAGGGGCTATCCACGATAGCACCAAGCGCGATTTCATTGGCAAGTCAGTACCAAAAGTAGATATGGCAATACACAATGGACGCGCTATAAATAACACCACTGCAAGGAATATAAATACGTCGCTGTCTAACATCATCAAGTCAGAAAGCTGTAGCCGCGCAGCAAGTAAAATAAACAGCGATGATATTAAAATCATCGATAAGTCTTCTTTAAACTCAAGTACAGAATCGATTTCTAAATCATTTTGATTAGCAAGCCAAATACCAAATACGGTAACAGCCAATAATCCCGATTCGTGACTTAAGTGATTAGATACCGAAAAGCTAATAAGCACTAAGGCAAGTATGCCAAATTTATGTAATTCAAACGGTAGCCATTCACGGCGCATAAGCTGTGTGGTGATCCAGCCCGCAACAACACCTATAGAAAGCCCTACGCCGACTGTTTTAACAAGTGCAACAATAGTGTGGCTAAGCACTTCTCCTTGGCCTACCAGCATGACTGCTTCAAATACAAGCACAGCAAAAAGAGCGCCGATTGGGTCAATTACAATGCCTTCCCATCGTAATATACGGTCAATATCTTGTGTTGGGCGCATCGAATTAAGTAAAGGGGCGATTACCGTAGGCCCTGTTACTACTAGCACAGCGCCTAATACTGCAGCCACCCGCCAGTTAAGCTCAAGTAACCAATAGGCACTTAAGCTTATTACCACACAGGTGGTGATCATGCCGATAGAGCACAGGTTACGTACGACCTTACTTATGCCTTTTAATTCTCTAAAGTGCAAAGTAAGGGAGCCTTCAAATAAAATGACAGCCACACTCAGTGACACAACAGGAAATAATAAGTCACCCAGTAAAGCATCAGGGTCTAATACACCACTAAACGGCCCTAGCAATAAACCGGTAAGCAATAAGAACAAGATAGCGGGTACTTTAAACGCCCACGCTACCCATTGGGCAAGCACCGAACAAAGTGCGATACCGGCTATATAAATTGCTGACATAAATTAAGAATTCCTTATTTATCACAATGTGAAAAGTATAACTTTTGTTAAATATTAATACAGGGGTATACACGTGAAATGTTTAATTTGCTAATAAAATTTTAGCGCTTAATACAAAAATTGTAGGTTAAACTTATTGATTTATTTATAAAAATTGAATTAAAACTCAAAAATAAATATAACTATTTGATTTTAAATGATTAACCGCTTGAAGGTGAGGCGTAGTTCTACATTAGAGTGATTTTTAGCCTTGATCTTACCCCTTGAAATAGCGTATTATATTTAGAGTTCAAACAATTAGTCATCTAAATATAATTTTGCAAAATAACGGTATGTATTAATACTAGCGTCATATTTGCCCTGTAATAATAGATTTGTTCGCTATTTTTACCATTAATTAGTAGCTATTGTATTATCGAACATCTTGGTATGGTTTTTTCAAACAAGTTTATTTAAGCAATTAAGTAAATAAATGTTTGAGTTGAACTATTACTTTCAATGTTTAGCTCCCATCGTGGCGGCTAAATCTCGGTCCTTAAGTCATCACCCTATCTGTTGGTGTATCTGACTTTAGAGGCTCTATGTATGTTGTTAACAAAAAGGCCGCACACAGCTTTTTACAGCGATACATAAACAACACTTTTTATTTTTATATTTAATAGACCTCCATTTAATTTGGTTGGTGCTGTTTCATGTCTTTACAAATCTAAAAGCAATTTTAGGTCGTGTATTTGCGTGCGTTTAAAAAGTGTATAAACAAACAACCTATTCGAAATTGCGTGTTTTTTGCGCAATTACCTAGTTTTAGTTCACACTATGTGAATGCAGATAAAATGGAAAGTTGAGATTTTATGCAAAAGTTAAATTGGCGTCGTATTGTTTTAAAAGTAGGTAGTGCATTAATTGCTCCAGATCAAGATGGGTGCCGTTCACGCTACTTATTAACCATTGCGCAATTTATTGTTCGCTGTCGTGCTCGTGGTATTGAAGTTATTTTAGTATCTTCAGGCTCAGTAGCTGCAGGCTCACACTTATTCCCATCTGACATTCCACGTTCAGTTGTGATGAAAAAAGCGATGGCAGCAGCAGGTCAAACTGAAATGATGGCCATGTGGGATCGCTTTTTCGATTTTCCATCAGCGCAATTATTATTAACCCATGGTGATTTACGTGACCGTGAGCGCTATGAAAGTATTCGCGAAACTATTTTTACTTTGTTAGAGCATGGTGTACTGCCTATCATTAACGAAAATGATGCTGTAACAACGGATGACTTAAAAGTAGGTGACAACGATAACTTATCAGCCATGGTAGCGGCGGCCGCTGATGCAGATGCATTAATGATTTTTTCTGATGTGGATGGGCTGTATGATAAAAACCCAAATTTGCACGACGATGCAGTTTTACTGCCTGAAATAAAATCAATTGATGAGTCTATTTATGCTATGGCAGGATGTGCTACAAGCTCTGTAGGAACCGGTGGCATGAAAACCAAAATTGAAGCTGCCGAAAAAGCAACGTCTCACGGTATTGCTACTTATATTATTAATGGCTTTAAAGAAGAAACCTTTAATAGATTATTGGCAGGTGACAACCCTGGTAGTGTTTTCCTTCCTTATGAAAAACCAATGCAAGAAGCTGTGCACTGGATGACGCATACAGCGAATGAGCAAGGTGAAGTAGTTGTAGATGGCTCGTTTGATGAGTCTCTTGAAGGTGAAAACGGTTGCATACGTGGCGACGAAATAATGGAAGTTCATGGTGAGTTTGCCATTGGCGATACCATTTTAGTTAGAAGCGAGGATGGCACACGTTTAGCAAAAGCCACCGCAAATTATAGTAGTTGCTTGTTAAGCTTTATTGCAGATAACGAGCAAAGTGAATTTAGCGAAAAAATGCAGGATTCTATTGGTCCTGTTATTTCAGAAAAAGATATCGCATTATTGGAGAAGTCATGAGTTTGATTACGGATATTTCACGCCAGGCAGCAAAAGCTGCAAACACACTTGCTTTACTCGACACCGAGACCAAAAACCAAGTGTTAACCGAAATGGCGGCAGCATTACGCGCAGAAAAAGCATTTATAATTAAAGAAAACGAAAGTGATTTAAGCGCAGCACGCGATAATAACTTAGCCGCTTCGATGATCGACCGCCTAACGCTTAACGAAGAGCGCATTGAAGCAATGGCAGAGGGTATTGAAGTTATTGTAAGTTTAGATGATCCAGTCGGTCAGCTACGCGACATTACAGAGCGCCCAAATGGCATTAAAATACGTAAAATGCGTGTGCCATTAGGTGTTGTATGTATGATTTACGAAGCGCGTCCTAATGTAACTGCGGATGCAGGCGCATTGTGTTTTAAATCGGGTAATGGTGTTATTTTACGCGGCGGTAAAGAAGCCCTTAAAAGCTCGCAAGCCATTGCGAGTGTAATGCACGGTGTACTTGAAAAACATAACTTACCTAAAGCGCTGATCTCAGTTATTCCTGATCCAGACCGTGCATTGCTTATGGAACTAATGCAGCAACGCGAAAGTATTGATTTAATCATCCCTCGTGGTGGCGAAGGCTTAATTAACTTTGTTACAGAAAACAGTACTATTCCTGTTATTCAGCACTTTAAAGGGGTGTGTCATTTATATGTAGATAAAGATGCCGACTTAGAGGTTGCACTTAATTTACTATTAAATGGTAAAACACAGCGCACAGGCGTATGTAATGCGCTTGAAGGGCTAGTGGTTCACCAAGACGTTGCTGATGAATTTTTAAATTTATGTGCCGTTGTATTGCGCCAAGAAGGTGTGAAAATTAATGCAGATGAGCAAGCTGCAAAATACTTCGATAATGCTACAGTACTTGCTGATAATGAATTTGGTGAAGAATACTTAGATTTAGAAATTGCTATTCGTGTAGTACCAAGCTTTAGTGCTGCAGTGGAGCATATTGCTCAATTTGGTTCAAACCACACTGAGGTTATTTGTACTAAAAACGATACTGCGGCTGAGCTTTTCCAACGCAGTGTTGATGCATCGGTAGTAATGGTAAATGCATCATCACGTTTCTCAGATGGCTCGCAATTAGGGTTAGGTGCTGAAATTGGTATAGCTACAACTAAACTACATGCTTATGGTCCTATGGGGCTTGAGTCACTTACAACTGAAAAGTATTTAGTTAATGGCGAAGGCCAAGTACGTAAGTAATATACTCCACTTATAAAAAACGCCGATTGTTTAATCGGCGTTTTTTTATGCATTTTGCAAAGTATGGTTTAGTTTTTCTAACCAGCTTTCTAATGGCTCAGGCCGGTGCAGATGGTACCCTTGTAGGATAACCTCAGGGTACTCTTGTAATAAGTCAAAGTGCGATTGATTCTCGACCCCCTCCGCTACCACTTCTAATTGAAACAACCTGCCAAGGCTGACAATCATATCAATAATTAATTTATCGTTGTTATCAGTAGGGGCTTCAAGCACAAATGAGCGATCTATTTTTAGCTCATGAATAGGTAACTGTTTTAAGTAGGTTAAACTTGAGTAGCCCGTGCCAAAGTCATCTATTGATACACGTACGCCCAATTTTTTAAGGTAGTGCACGGCTTCAATGGCCGCTTCCATGTGATTAAGTAGCGTCCCCTCTATTATCTCTATTGTGAGTTGCTGAGGATTAATATCAACACTTTTAATTTGTTGGCTTATAAAGTTTAAAAATCGCGGTTCATGAAAATGTCGACCGCTTATATTTACCGAAATATTTAAACTTGGGTGGCTGTATTTAAGCTTGGTAAGTAAATTAAGTGCATTAGTTGTAACCCAGCAGTCTAATTCAAAAATAACATCAGATTCTTCAGCTATTGATATAAATTCACATGGGCTTATAAAGCCTTTTTGAGGGTGATCCCAGCGCAGCAGTATTTCTGCGCCTTTTAACGTTTGCTTACTATCAAATTGCGACTGTAAAAATATGGATAGCTCATTTTGAGGAATGGCTTTTCTTAAGTCTTGTTCAATTTCAAAGCGTCGTTTAGCTTGCTCGCCAAATGTAGTATCAAAAAATGTAACTCTGTTTCCGCCTTTTTCTTTGGCTTTATAGCAGGCTGCTTCACAATTTCTGATTGTCTCAATAGCACTTTCCCATACATCGTCACGCGGGAAAATATAAGTGCCTATACTAATTGTTAAGCTAACTTCTTGCCCATCAACGTCAAAAGGGTGGTTGACTGCGTTTAAAAGCTCTTGCGCTTTGTTTTCGGCGATTGATTGCGCACGTGTACGCCCAATTCCTTTATCTACGCTACATAAGGCGGCAAATTCATCACTGCCTAAGCGTGCAATAATATCTTTTTTATCTACATTGGCATGAATACGCTGAGCAAGCTCCTTTAAAATATTATCCCCTGCTAAAAGCCCTAAGCCATCATTAATAGAGTGGAAGCTGTCAATGTCGATAATATAAATATAGGCACATGTTTTATCGCTACTGCAATCTTGTAGTTGCTGTTCTAATTGCTTTAAAAAACCGTTACGGTTTGGCAGCTTTGTAAGCTCATCATGCCAAGTTAGGTAATCTATGCGCTCTTGCGTTACCTTTACGCTTGAAATATCACTAAAAACGCCAATGTAGTGAATGTTGGTATCTTGCTCGCTTTTTACCATGCTAAGTGTTAATAGCTCAGGGTATAGCTCGCCATTTTTTCTTCGTGTTACAAGTTCACCGCTCCAGTAGCCCGCTTCGTTAGCGTGCTTCCATACCTCATCAAAGCTAATACTTGGGTGATTATTTTGTTTGATCTCTTTTAAATCCATTTCCAACGATTCGGCTTCGCAATAGCCGGTAATTCTACAAAACGATGGATTAACAGCGATAATCTTGCCATCGCTATTAGTAATTACAACACCATCGGCGGTGCTGGTAAGTGCTTGGTAAAATAACTTTTGCTTAGATGACAGCTGCTTTAGCTCTTCCTCGCGTTGGCTTAACTCTTTTGCAAGGGCTTCTATTTCGAGTAATTTGTCGTGTAAGTCAAAGTTTTTTTCGATAAGTCTGTCTAGCATGCCTTGTGCAGTTATGTGTGTACGTATGCGGGCTCTAACCAAAGCTAACTTGTAAGGTTTATGGATATAATCAATGGCACCCATTGCAAAGCCTTTCTCTTCAGACTCTACCTCAGTAAGTGCGGTGACAAAAATGATGGGAATGCCTTTGGTATTTTGCTTTGCTTTTAATCTTTTACATACTTCATAGCCATCCATGCCTGGCATCATAATATCGAGTAAAATTAAATCTGGGCGTGTGGATTCAACAAATACAAGCGCTTGCTCACCACTTGTTGAAATGCGTACATCGTAGTCTGCAAGTAGGCCCTCAACTAATACATGTAGGTTGCTAGGTTCATCATCAACAATGAGTATCAAAGGCTTTCGCGGTTGAGTTACTGCAGGTTGATTGCTGCCAGCGAGAAAGGTTGAATGCACACTAAATCCTTATTCTTTAATTACCCCTTAAAGTTAGTTTATAGTTGCCATAATTGTCTAGTTTTTATAGTTATTTCTGTATTTATCAATAAGTTTAATCACTAAAGCGTAGTTAAAGTTATCTATTGCCTCTTTTAGCTTGAATAATGGATGGGAATGATCGAATTTTTGAAGCGCAATTTCTCTAACTAATTTACTAGGAATAGGACGGGCAGATAACGCTAAAGAATAGATTTCATCAATTAATGTATCTGGATTTTGCCCAGAGCTCATAGCTTCTGGCTGATGATTATAAGAGTTTGTTACCAGTAGTTGTCTGACTGCATAAAGTGCTAAGGTCAATTGTTCATTAAAAACACTAAGATCGGTGCATGCGTTACTGCTCAGTTCTAACTCTGCTTTTTTAGCGCTTTGCTCTAGTAGCTCTAGCCCTAGGGTGCCGGCTAAGCCTTTTAAGTTATGCATCGCTCTAGCTAATGTTTTATGCTCATTATTTTTCAAGTGCTTTACAGCTACCTCAATAAAGTGGCTGTAATCGCTATTAAACTTAGTGAATATTGAATTAATGAGTTCATTATTATTTTCAAGATTAGCCCGTGCTACATTGAGGTTTAATGTACTTAACGTATGGGTTTTTGTTAGATGCTTTTCTATGCTGTCACAAAGCAGACCAAATAATAACGGCTTGACTAAATAGTCATCCATGCCTGCTCGAATGGCGGCTTTTTTATCATTAGAAAATACAGCTGCAGTTACAGCAACAATAGGCGTTGTATATCCCCTTTGACGCAGTATTCGCGTCGCTTCTAGGCCATCCATCACTGGCATTTGAATATCCATAAAAATAATATCAATTGCGTTTTCTTCTACTTTAATGAGTGCTTCCTCGCCATTACTTGCAGAGATAACAGTCATATTCATTTTAGTTAATAGTGCTTCAAGAATCTCTTGGTTTACAGGGTTATCATCTACTGCAAGTGCGGTGTAACCGGTAAACTGTGGGTAAGACTCTCCTTCTTTAAGCTGTGTTGAGTCGGGCAATAATAAACGCATTAACTGAGAATCAGTGTGAGTATTACCTATTGTTATAATATCAATATGATCGCTATCGGGGACTGCCTGCGGGTGCTCTTGATCGTTAATGAGTACTATAAGCAGCAGTTTGTGTTTATTTTTTTGTTTTTGTAAGTACAGTTGCTGCAAAATAAAATTATCTTTTAGTTCTTTGTGTGACAACGTCATGATCACAATATTAAAAGGGTTACTCGGTTGAGACATTTTTGCAATTGCACGCAACGGCTCTTGGGTAATTTCTGCAGTAATATCAGCGCTACTTAATAACTTAGTGAGTGATTTTATTTGCTCAGTATCGGGAGTAATTAGTAAGGCATGCTTTTTAAGCGCTTCTTTGCTCGTCATTTTAAACGGTAGTGTAAAATAAAACTCACTCCCGACGTGAGGTGTGCTGCGTACTTGTATTTCGCCGCCTAGTAACTTGGTTAGTTGCTTACAAATAGTTAAACCTAATCCGGTGCCGCCATATTTACGTGTTGTACTGGAATCGCCTTGGTAGAACGAGTCAAAAATTGAGGCGGTTTGCTCTGGGGTCATGCCTATGCCAGTGTCTTTAATACCAAAGCGTAACTGTATTTGCTGCTCATCTTGTGTTGTGGCTTCAATTGTTACAGTTACTTCACCGCGCTCTGTAAATTTAATGGCATTACCTACACAGTTATTAATAACTTGGCTCAAGTGCAGTGGATCGCCCATCAGCTCTAGCCCTGCATCAACATGCAATACAAAATTAAGGCGCAACCCTTTTTGTTTCGCATTTACCGAAAATAAATTTTTTACATTAGAAGCAACGGTATGCAAAGTAAAAGGGATTGATTCAAGCTTTACTTTGTCAGACTCAAGCTTTGAAAAATCGAGCACGTTATTAAGTATTTGCAGTAAGTTTTGAGCACTAGAAAACGCTTTATCTGCATAGTGTTTTTGTTTTGCTGGAAGAGCGCTGCTTTGTAATAGCTGCAGCATGCCTAAAATACCGTTCATTGGAGTGCGAAGCTCATGGCTCATATTAGCTACAAAGTCACCTTTCGCTTGGTTGGCATTTTTTGCTTGGGTGATGGCAAGTGTAAGCTCTTTATTCATTAATTCCATTTTAGAATTAAGCGCTTGGGTTTCTGCTAGTAGCTCTTTTGTTTGTTTGTTTTTTAAATACAGCGCATTAGCCGCGGTAATAACCGAGTTAATTTCATTTTGATGATGCTCATCACTATTTAGTGTTACTTGCTTTTCATTGCTCATATCATTTAACAGCTTAGTTAATTTCGCAATGGGCTTAATGACAGAGTTAAATATAAAAAAGGTAATTACTATTATGATAACAGTGATCAGCGCGGCAAAAAGGTTGGCCATTTCGGTACTTTTTAATACGTGGTCTCTTAGCTGCTGCTCGGTCTGGGTGAGCTTTTGCTTCTCTACATCCCTAATTTTTTCGGCTAGGTAAAGCAGCTCGTTTTCTATTCCTGTTAAAACTACATTTATCGAAAACGTATAGCTGCGGGTTAAAATAACTAATTGGCTATAAGCTTGCTCAAGCTCGTCAGTATTATTAAGTAGGTTAACATTAGCGGTTTCAATACTCGCCAGTAGGGTATTTAAGTGTGCTAGGTTATCTTGCACATTTTGTGCTTCATCATAATTTGGCTTGTGTAAATAATTGGTTGTTGCTTGTTCTATATTGCTAATAGTTAAAAGGGTATTCACTATTTTATTTTGCTTGCTGGTTAGCGTGCTTTTTTTAAGCTCATTGAGTTGTGCTTTTAGCGCTTCAATAGGTTGTTTGAACTGTGTAATGTACAGCTGCTCTCGTTTGGTTCTGTTAACGACTACGCGATTAAATGTATCTTGGTAATTATTTAAGTACTCGTTAAGGCGCTTTATATTGTTTTGATAGTTTTCATCATACTCATTTAAATATGTACTTAGCGTATCTAAATCCCTTTTTGCAGCATTTAAGTGCATATTAAACTTTTCAATGGTATTGCTATTAGCATGATCTAGATAAGCAATGGCTTGGCTTTGTAAAGAAATCACATCGTTTTCTAAACGGGTAACAGATTCGCTTTGTAATAAAGCTTTGTGCTGCGCATTTTGCAGCTCAAAAAGTGATTTTTGCGAATAATTGAATAGGTAACTTTGCAAAATTAATAAAGTAATTAATACGCATAGGGCAATTATTATTTTTGATTTTATTGAACGGGTTATCATTATCTGCTTATTAACTCATACCATTTTTGCAAGCTGTAATCGTAAGTCGGCATAACGCTATTCCAAACAGCTACATTGCTTAAGCGTTTTAAATAGCTACCACCATTTCGCTGCTCGCCGGCTTTTACTGCGACTTGTTTTTGGGTGTTTAGTAAGTCAACCGTAGTGGGCTTGCCTAAGTACCAGTAATCCCATTCACTTGGTGAAAGCATTGCTTTTGAGCGTTGTGGGTTACTAATGTAATACCCTTGGCGAGCAATAAATGCGCCGGCCCACCCCGAAAGCCACCAGTTCATGTAATCGTATGCGGCATCTTTTTGGTTATTATTAACCTGTGACGATAAGCACATTACCCCATGCCAGCCACGGTAGCCCTCTTTTGGAGCGGCAAATCGCACGTTAACATTTTGACTATTGAGCGCGGCCACAGCGGGGGAAAACATACTTTCTATGTGCACGCGTTGGCTTTTCATAAATTCAACAGACTCTGGCACCGAGTTCCAATAACCTGCAAAATGCCCTTGGCGTTTATAGTCAATTAAAATACTAAATAAACGGTCAAGCTCGGAGCGAGTAATCGCACCAATATCTTTAAATGTTATTAACCCTTTGCTTTGTGCTGCCAAGGCAAGGTCAAATAAGCCAATTGTGGGTGCATTTACAATGCCTACTTTACCTCGGTGGGCATCATCAAGTAACCAGCCCCAACTTTCAGTTTCGTAGGCAATACCAGGTTTTATTTTGGCGGTGTTATAGCCAAAAGAGTCAACATTATGTACATAGGGCAAAAAGCTAATGTAATCGCTTTCGTTTACGCTTAGTGTGCCGTCCTCTTGTACATTGAGTAATTTATAAGGAGCGTCGCCTGCACCTAATTTTGCATCGGGGGTGAGCTTCCCCGTCTTGGTTAGAGAATTTATTTCATTAAAGTAGGTTAGCCGTTTTTTTTCTAT
>Ga0066844_10000040_pt1 | contig 17139 bp, 17 predicted proteins | sample ETNtaG_17_FD_66664 | JGI IMG/M metagenome (GOLD analysis project Ga0066844, IMG submission 66664) | Marine microbial and viral communities from oxygen minimum zone, Eastern Pacific Ocean - ETNP201302PF82A | ecosystem: Environmental > Aquatic > Marine > Oceanic | place: Pacific Ocean: Eastern...
GAATTAGCGAGAAAAGCAATTAATGATGAACAAGAAGCACAAGAAAGAAAACAAGCAATTAATAATCAATTAATCCAAAATGAAAAAGACTTAGATAATTTACAGACTGGTGGTCTTCTTGGTATTGCATCAGCAGCGGCGGCTGTTAAGGCGGCTGTTCCTTCTATTGTTCCTTCTATTGTTGCTGCTGCTTCTCCTATTGTTACTTCTGCTATTACTGCTGCTGCTCCTGTTGTTGCTGCTACTGCTACTGCTGCTGCTCCTGTTGTTGCTGCTACTGTTGCTGCTGCTCCTGTTGTTGCTGCTACTGCTACTGCTTTGGGTATTGGTGCTGCAGCTGGTCTTGGTGCTTATGGTCTAAAAAAAGCTTATGATTGGAAAACATATGATGGTGAGACTGTTGAATCTGATAATTCAATGAATATAGGTAAAAAAATGGAAGAAGATGGATTTGGTTTAGATAAAATTTATTTGGACAAAAAGGAATATAAAAATTTAGAATATATTTATTTAATTAATCAAGGTTGCGAAGCATTTAATAAACAAAATATAATTTGGTCAAAAAATCCTAAAAAGAAAATTAATGTTATGTTTGAAAATAACGATGCTAACATTGGGACAGGGATAAGCATGTACACAAGAATTAGAAGTTCTCTTGGTATGAATGTTGTTTCTCTAATGGAACAAATACATCCAAATGATGATTACTCTACTACGATGTTAAATAAAGAAGACAAAAATGATTATAAGAAAATAATGAAATTAGAAGATTGTTGTGAATATAGATTGAGATCTATTAATAAAGATGATGTACGATTTATTCATAATTTTGCTTTAAATATGAAAAAACAAATACAAAAATCACGCAGTGTGTGGACAATACAAAAGAACATTCGTATGACACCAACAGATAAAGAAAGCTACGATAGATATAATGACGATTTTGAATCTGAATGGGTTGATTTAGTAAGAGTAAGATCTGAACATCCTGATAAATTAACTTCATTAGATGCTATGTTATTAGATAAAGAAGCACATAAAAGAAGAAGAGCATTAGAATCATTAATTAAATATGCAACTTATGGTAATAAAATTCACAATTAATTAATCTATATTTGTAAAAACAAATTAAATATTTATAATTTATACAAAAATTTTATATTATGTATAAATTATAATAATGTTGCCTAATAAATTATTTACCATTCAAGATAATAATAATAATTTAATATCTAAAAATTTTATTTATATGTTTAATACATCATGCCAAAAGGAATTAAATGTTTTTTCTTCAAATATGAACGAGAGTGCTCCGAATTTTGAAGAAGTTCCAGCTAAAAATTTTAAATTAAAAAAAAATAATCCTGAAGTATCTGAAGACCTACAAGAAGAAATGGACTTTAGATATATCAATTTAGATAATAAAAAAGAATATAAATCAAAAAAGAAAATAATGGAAAGATGTTCAGAATATAGATTTCGTAGAGCAGACAAAAATAGATGGGCACTTGAACGATCTGATAAAGGGAGTACTAATTGGATTCTTGTAGATTCTTCATATCCTAGAATGGAAGAAATTCTGGAAAAAATCAACCAAGATTTAACAAACCCAACTTTAGTAGAAAATGTAGATAATGATTTTGTTCTTATAGCAACAAGTACAGAAATTCAACCATCAAAAGGTACTCAAACACAAACAAAAGAATCAAAAAGTATTCAAACAGACATAGGAACAGGAGGCAAAACTTCCAGAAAAAAAAATAAAAAAGTAAGAAAGCATAGAGGTATTATTCAAACTGGGGGCAGTAAAGGAAAATTAAAAAAAGGATATAGATTTTCTGGTAAAAGATTGAAAAGTGGAATGCCAGAAATAGTCAAGGCAAAAAAATTATAATTACCAAATATGTATCAATTTGTTAATAATAATATCAGCCTTTCTTAATTCTTGTGTTGATAATTCTTGTGATCTTTCACTTGCATATAATAATATTATTTCTTCAGGATTAATAAATTCTTTAATTAGATGGGAAATCCCTCTATAGTCGCGACTATCATGACGAATCCCTGTATTATTTCTACCATATTTTTTATTTATTATACTCCCACCAAATCCAGAACCCCTTCCATCATCATAAAAATGAATGATTAATCCAGAACCATGACTAATTATTTGTTGAAGAGACTTTTTATATTTATTTCTATTTTCTCTATCTAATATTGGAAAACGATCTACTATTGATTCTGAATGTATTCTAACAATCGGGTTCATTTTACAATCTCCATATTGTAAAATGAGGACGTCTTTATGTGTAGCAATATCAAAAAAACAATTCATTTTAAACCAGTATGGTTTACATAATAATTTTGGAAATTGACTAATTAAATTATCTGTTGCTTTAATTAAAAAATTATTATCAGGAAGTTTAGTAAATGATACATCAAAATTTATATTTTTCTGTAATAATTCATAATCATCATTTGATATAATAATTTTATTATTAATTGGTTTAATAGGTAGATAATAAGAAGCAACGTGTATAAATCTTTTACAATTTTCTAAATGATATGGAATAAATGGCTCACATTTTTGATTATCCAATTCATATTTTTGTATTTTTTCTCTTGCCTCATATAAAATATGTCCTGTTTTTTGTTTTGATATTAAATAATCTTGATTAAAAGGATTTGGTTTAAATTCTATTGTTTCTGTTTTTTCTATATGGAATCCCAAATTTGTTAGCCTATCTATCTTATCGGGATTATTTGTCATTAAAATAAACTTTGGATTTATGTCTAATATATAACAAATGTCCTTTACATTAGTGTAATCACGATAATCGTGTTTCATACCTAACATTTTATAGGCATCGAAAGTAGTTATTTTATCTTCTTGATACTGAACATGCATACAAGCTCTTGATTTTCCAACATATCCGCAACCCCGCCCTTCTTGGATTAAATAAAATAATATTCCATTACCTTTTTCACTAATTTTTTTAAATGCTCCATATAATTGCTGAACACAGTCACAATCTTGACTACGAAATGTTTCAGATGTAATACATGATGAATGAATTCTAGTATATAAAATTTCCTCTTTAATATCACCATATGATAACGCAATAATATATCCTTTATGAATTAAATCTTGAAATGTATACATTTTAAAGGAGCCATATCTTGTTTCGATTATTGATTCATCAATAAATAATGTAGTTCCATATATCTTTCGTTCAACATTCATTTGCTATTTAACTCTGTATTAATTAATTATTCTTAATAATATTAAGAAATAAATCAATTTTTAATATCATATATTAATTTTCCAGTTTTTTTTCCAAACCAATTAAGTTGATCAATATCTAGACGACTCATTATTTGAGAAATGAGATAATTAAACGACATTTCGTAATGAATTATTTTTAATTCATCTCTTAAATCATTTTCAAGTATCCAAATATTATAATCTTTTAACATTAATTGTAATTTTAAAATAATATCTTCTCTATTTCTTTTTAAAATTATTATGTCAGTAATATATCCATTATTTCTATTATATTCTAAATTTTGATATGTTCCATGAACAAATTCAAAATAATCACATACAATGAATGCTTTAAAGAAAACTCCTTCAATAAATTTACATTGAATATTTCCAATATATTTTTTGGATTCGCTATCACAAAGAATACAAATTCTTCTATTTTTCACTAAAGAACCAATAAATTTTTCTGCGGGAACTAAAATTTTATTATTTATATAAAGTTTATGTAAACATTTTTTAGTTTTTTTATCAAGTTGAATATTTAGTAATTCTTTTATTAATTTAAATGAATATAAATATCCACACATAGGACCAATAATTCGAATTAATGTTGTATATTCATCTTCAATTGGAAAATTAATAATAAAATTAGAGTCATTTTCTTTTAATTTATTTAAAATTTGTAATTTGTTTTGATTTTTATTATGTATTGTTGTGGCAGTAAATAATATAATTGACTGATAATTATATTTTTCAAATATTATCTGAACATTTGGTGACAATCCTTGACTGAATAATACCAAAGTACCATTCAATACTCTATCAGAGTCATAAAATTCAATTAATGGAATAAATTCTAGATTTTTAGATTTTATTTCTGGAAATTTACGTATTAAATACATCAAATATTTAGCATGAGATTCTGATGAACCAATACCAGTAAAATATACATTATCATTAGTAAATGCTTTTATTAATTGTTCTTTTTTCTCTGTTGTTTTAATTAAATTAATATCATTATCAATATGATTGATATATTCTAAATTTTGATCAATTCGCGATTTAATGATATTATTTCCATTTTTATTTTGACCATAACCAATATAAATGTATTTATCAATATTGATACTTACTTTTTCAAATTGTTTTCTAGATAATTCTTGCGAAGAAATACAAGAATACAACAATATAATTTTATCTGGATTAATATATTCTTTTAATAAATGAGATATTCCTCTATAATCGCGACAATCATTTTGAATACCAGTTATTTCTGTTTCTTTATTTCGAGATAAGACAAAACTACCGAATCCAGAACCACGACCATCTTCATAAAATAATGCAATAATACCAGAACCGTGTCCAATTATTAAATTGATTGATTGTTTATATTTTTTTTTATTTTCTTGTTGAACTAATGGAAATCTATTTAATAAAGATTCTGAATGTATTCTAATAATTGGGTTATTTTTAGTATTGCCGTACTCTAAAATTAAGACATCATTATTTGTCGCAACATCAAAAAAACAATTTATTTTAAACCAGTATGGTATACGAGACAAATATGGAAATTTTTTTATAATTTCATCATTTATTTTAATTAGTATTTTATTATTAGGTATATCAATATATGGATATTCTTTTCCATATTCAGATATAAAGTCATTATATTGAGTATGTGTTAAAATGATTTTATTATCGATTGGTTTAATAGGTAAGTAATATGATGAAACGTGAATATATCTGGTACAATTTTTTAAATGATATGGTTCAAAAGGTTTACATTTATATTTAGATTTCATATCATAATTTCCAATAAAGGTATTTAATTTAGATAGATTATGTCCTGACTTTTGTTTTGACATTAAGTACTTTCTATTAAATATATTAGGTGTATATTCGATTGTTTCAATACTAAATACATTTAAACCTAATTGTTTTAAACCATTGATTTTGTCAGGATTATTTGTCATTAAAATAAATTTAGGATTTATATCTAACATGTGACAAATATCCTTTACACTTGTGTAATCACGATAATCCTTTTTCATACCTAACATTTTATATGCTTCGAATGTAGTTATTTTGTCATCACTATGTTGAACATGCATTCTATCCATAGATTTTCCTATAAATCCACAACCCCGTCCTTCTTGTATAAAATAAAATAGTATTCCATTTCCTTTTTCACTTATTTTTTTAAATGCTCCGTATAATTGTTCAACGCAATCACAATCTTGACTACGTAAAGTTTCAGAAGTTACACACGATGAATGGATACGAGTATATAATATTTCTTTTTTAATATCACCGTGTGTTAATGCAATAATATATCCTTTATGGATAAGATTTTGATAAGTATAAGCTGTAAAATTTCCATAGATTGTTTCAATAGATATTTTGTCAATATATAATGTAGCCCCGAATATCTTTTTATGATTCATTATTTACTTTAAAATATGTAATAATTCTTATATAAATAATGAATAAGATTGGTTACAAATATTTATTTATATGTTTTTAATATATAATGGAATTCTTTACGATATTAAATCATAGTGATGTTTTTGAAAAAAGTTTTATAGAAAATTGCGAAGATATTGGGTCAGATCTTGATGATTTTAATTTAAGTAATTTTATGAAAAAAATAAGTTCAGAATTTGAGGAAACTTTTCACTCATTTTTTAATGATATAAAAACAGGATTAAAAGAAAAGTGGGTTTGGCTTTTACCATATTTAATGTTCATATTAATTGTTATGTTCTGGTTTATGAAAGGACAAGAAAATTTGACGAATCCACTTAAAATTTTTTTACTATTTATTCTACATTTAGGAATAATTATTGGAAGAAAATTTATTTGGAGATTCATATTGATTGTTTCAAAGAATCAAAAAATAAATACTTTTGATTCAATAGTAAAATGGATTATACAAAAAATTATTCACTATTATAGTTCGACTGTTTTACGTACTTATTTGTTTTCAAAAGGAACGTCATTACGATTTATGAAAACTTTACGAGATATTTTTCCTAAAATAAATTCATCATACTTTAATACTATTGATAATATCTTAATGAGTGGAATGGGATTAAGCATTGCGTATATACTTTATTTAAAACCTCTTCGCGAAAAATGGAGTTTTGAATATGTTGCCCAAAATTATGCTGGTTTGTCATTTTTAGTAGGAGTAATTATAATGGAATCAATTATTACTGAAACATTATATGTATGGAATTTGAATATTAAAGAAGGTTGGATCCGGTATGGTATTGATTTTCTGTTAGATAATTTTGTTAGCCAAATAATTAAGGAATAATTAAAAGATAATAAAAATTGAAATAAATATTATTTGTTAATTTAAATTAAATGGATAACAAACTACTTAACTTGTTACCAATTAAGTCTAAAAACCAGACTAATTCTAACTCTAATTATGATAGGTTTAATAATTATTGTTTTCAAATTTGTGATATAATTGATAAAAATCATATCAAACTGGATATTGGTGAAGAAAAATATATAAAAATCTTAGGATATTTACATTCAAAAAAATGGGAAAAAATTATACAAAATAATTGTAAACATTTTTTCTACAACGATTTACAATTAATTATTAACGAATATGGTGATCAATGGTGTAAAAAAGATAAAATTTTTAGTTATAATACATTACAAAATACTAATGATAAAGGAAATGATATACGAGTCTCTTTGTATAGAACTAATAAAATTCCTATTGATTTATTTCCACCAATAACAACTTATCATGATATTCGTAAAATTGTCAAAACTCGTTTTATCAAAGATAATGTATCATTTGAAGTTTTGGTAGTAGGGCATAGAGATAAATGTCTGAGTTATGAAATCAAAATATATGGAAATATACAATCATCAAATATTATACAACAATTTGTAAATTTTTACACAGAATTTTGTAAAAGCACTCCCGAAAATTTAGATGTAATACGTTCAATTACATTAGATAACTTTGATATATCAAAGTTATCTATATCGATAATTTAATATCAAATATTAAAAATGAATAATATTTTAAAAATATCATATCATAAATTGAAAATGAATTCTAATTCATCTGAACTTACTGATTATTTCGATAAGTTGGAAAATATAATCGAAAAAATAAATAAAACAACTGATGATGATGAACCGAATAATTTTGCAAAAATAAAGAAATCATGTCCAAATTGTATGTCTGAAAAAAATATATTTCAAGATAGTTCAAATGGTTACAAAATATGTACTAATTGTGGATTAGTTATATCACATTTATTAGAAAATGATGCAGAATGGAGGTGGTATGGTGCTCATGATTCAAAAGGGTTAGATCCAACAAGATGTGGAATTCCAGTAAATCCTTTGCTTCCAAAATCATCAATGGGAACATATATAGGAGGAAATAAATATGGGTCATTACAAAGATTACATTCTTGGAATGCTATGCCATCCGACGAAAGAAGTTTGTGGCATGTATTTGAAGATATAAATATTAAAACACAAAATTCTGGTTTAGTTTCTAAAATAAAGGATGAAGCAAAGATGTATTATAAAATGTTAAGTAGTAAGAGTGAATGTATAGAAGGAATATTAACTCGCGGAACTGTAAGAGAAGGTATCAAGGCTGCTTGCTTATTTGTCGCATGTAAAAATAATGGAGTCCCCCGTTCATCAGTTGAAATTTCTAAAATGTTTGGTATCAATCCTACAGATGTAACAAAAGGATTGAAAAAATTTATAGAAATAGAAATGAAAAAAGATATACAAATAAATGTAAATGTTTCAAATCCACAGGATTTTGTAAAACGTTATTGTAGTAAATTACTTATTTCTAAAAGAATTGAAAAAATTGCAATAATTATTTCAAAACGAGCACAAAGATTAGGTATTGTTAAAGACAATACCCCTCCATCAATTGCTGCAGGAATTATTTATTTAATAATTGTAGTTTTTAAATTAAATATAACTAAAGTTTCTTTAAAAGAAAAATTATCAGTTAGTGATGTAACTGTTTCTAAATGTTATAAAAGATTATGGGAACATCGTACTAAATTATTTATTGGAATAAAAAAAATATAGTTAAAAATATTATAAGTAATCATTAAGAATAATTAATAATGATGGTATTATCAACTGATATAAAAACTATTTTAATTAAATACAATAAACCCTACACAATAAAATATATGTCTGAAAAAAAGAAAAATTTTTTTGGGATATGTTTAGATTGTAATTATTGTAATTATTTATTTAATAGATGTGAATATTGTAGAGCACATTTTAATATAGTATATAATATCGTTTATACCACTTATAATATTTCAAATATTGAAATAGACGAAAAAAAAATACATACATATTACTTATTTAAATATATAATAAAACATTTAAATTTTCGTTATTTTAATAAATACAATGAATTATTTTTTGAATTTTTAGCAAATTTTAGACATGATTTATCAATTTATCATATAAATATAAATTATAAGACACTTTTTTTATTTTTTCTTATTTTACAGGATAAAAAAAAAATATTTGTATAATTTATATACGATTATAATATGGATTTATCATTTGTAACTAATTTGAGCCCAACTCTACAAGCAGTAATTAGTATTATTGCTCCACTCGTAATTTCTTTAATTCCAGGAATTATTCTTGCAACAACAGCACTCAAAAAATTACCAACTGGACCAAAAATCATCGGAGCAGTTTCCACTATTATTGGAACTTTACTCTTCCAATTAATTCTAGTAGGTGTATTGATTTATATGCAATGGTTTGAACTCCCAAGTATTGTTATGATGTTCTTCGGCGGTGTTGCAATGAAAGCACTTATTGGCGTAATTCAAGGATTATTTGGACCATCAGCAACTGCTATTTCAGTAGTACCTACCGTCGGTGGTAAAAGACGTAGACGTTGTAATTAAATATTTAAGTAATTAGCATTTTTACATTTAAAAAATAGAAAATATTTCTATCTTTTAAATATAAAAGATTAATGAATTTTGATAAAATTATAATATGGGGACACAAATTACATTCACATACACATTCATATATACATAATGGATTTTTTATAGCATTTAAGTATCTAAATTATAACGTATTATGGTTAGACGACAACTCTAATATAACAAATATTGATTTTGCAAATTCATTATTTATATCAGAACATCAAGTTTGTAAAAAGATGCCTATTCGTATTGATTGTAAATACATATTACATAATTCTTTTGTAGATCCAGGTAAAGCATATTACAAAAGAAATGCAGGGACATGGGAAGACATTCGTTTTAAACGTTTAGCAGAAAAAGGAAATGTTATTAATATGCAAGTGTATAGACCAAAATTTGTAGAAAATAAAACAAAAATGGAAGATTATGTTTATTATGACATTTCTACGTATACATTATATTTCCCATGGGCAACTGATTTATTGCCACACGAAATAAATGAAATACAAAAAAATTTAAATTCAATTAAGAGTAATGAAAAAAGAATTAATTTTGTAGGAACAATTGTGGATGAATGGAAACAATTTAAAAAAGCTTGCATTGAAAATAATATTTCTTTTATTCATTTGGGAGGATACAAAGGAAGAAAAAGAAATATTTCGTCAAGTGATAATATAAGATTAATTCAAGAATCTTATATTGCTCCATCTATTCAACGAAAACAACAATGTGATGTTGGATATATACCTTGCCGTATTTTTAAAAATATAAGTTATGGTAAAATGGGTTTTACGAATTCCAAAATTGTTTATGAATTATTTGATAAAAAAATAATTTATAATCCATGTCCATATAAATTATTTTATGATGCTAAAAATTGGATTGAAAATGAATATAATCAAGAACATATATTGTATTTGATGAATGTTGTAAAAACAAAACACACTTATTTAAATAGAATTGACAATATATTTAATTTTTTTACTATTTTAAATAATACACTTACTTAATTTTTTTAAATAAAGTTGCCATTATATTAATAATCATAGATTTTATTTGAATGGGTTATTATTTAAATTATTATCAGAAGTATTTTGATAATTTATACTAGAAGTACTTGGATATGTATACTGAGAAGTAATATTTTGATTTTGTTGTACAGGATATGTATTTTGTCTATAGAAATTTGGTAGATTTTGTTGTTGTACAGGATATGTATTTTGTCTATAGAAATTTGGTTGATTTTGTTGTACTGGATGTGTATTTTGTCTATAAAAATTTGGTTGTTGATTTTGTTGTTGTACAGGATATGTATTTTGTCTATAAAAATTTGGTTGTTGATTTTGTTGTGCTGGATATGTATTTTGTCTATAAAAATTTGGTTGTTGATTTTGTTGTACTGGATATGTATTTTGTCTATAAAAATTTGGTTGTTGATTTTGTTGTGCTGGATATGTATTTTGTCTATAAAAATTTGGTTGTTGATTTTGTTCCCATGAATATTGAGATGATTTAAACAATGATGTTATTTTTTTTATATCATTCGATTTCTTATTTTCATCTTTATTCTCAACTTTGTTTTCAACTTTGTTTTCAAAAATATCTTCTAAATCACCAAATGTTTCCCAAATATTTGAATTTTCGTTATTTACAGGTTTTGTTTCGTCAGAAATAAGTAATGAATTAAAATCTATTAAATCTACTATTTTGTCATTCTCAATTTTGGGAGAGGGAATTTCTTGCGTAGAAATCATAGGCGTAATTGAAATAGTTTGTATGACTTTCTTTTTTTCCAATTTTTTCTCTAATTTTTTCTCTAATTTTTTTTTAACAGAATGTGAAAAATATAATTTGTGTTGATACTTATTTTTTATAAACTCGTATAAGTCGTATTCAGATGTTTTGCTATTTGGTTTAAAATGTTTACCTAACTTTGCTTCATATATTTTATTCATTTTTACATTTCCATTTTGTTTTAAATAATTAATATACTTACTATTCCAATTATCTAATACGGTTGATTTAACTCTGGAAATATGTACTCCCATTTTTCTATGAAAGACACAACATCTTTGGCATAATAATATTCCTATATTAACAGATGCCCACGACGGATTAATTGAATTACAATCCGCACATCTATTATTTAATTTACGTATTTTATACAAATCTTTTTTAAAGCTCATAATTACTTATATTGATATTGATAATATATTCAATTTTTTTTTATTAGTTTTTTAAACTCTAATGTTTTATTTTTCATTTTTTCTAAAAAAACTTAAAGTAAATCTAAGAGATTCTATTGCGATTATAGTTATACCAAAATACATAATATTTTTTTTTAAATCATCCCAAAATTTTTTATCTTCTTCTCTTTGTAGTTTCTTAATAAAATCTGGGTTTTCAGTAATTATTTTCCTTTGTTCTTCTTGGACGTGTCGAAGAAAGTTTTCTAATTCTTCTTGAGATTTGAATTCTAGTTCCATTTTATTATAAACACATTATATCTATTTTATTTTTAATTAAATATAAAATAGAATAAATTAATCAAGTAATAAAACATATTAATTTTAATGGCTTCTAAAAATACTAAAAATACTAAAAAAAAAAATACCAATAAGAAAAATATTTCACAAGCCACGATTGACAAAAATATTAGAGATTTTTCTATCAGCAAAATAAATCAATATGTTAACGATATTGATATCTCTACAGAAATAGAGAATGAAATATATAAATATTCGATAAACTATGCTGTTTGTAGAAGTATATCTCCCAAATTATGCAATCATCTTTTTATGAGAATATATAAACCGAAAGTATATTCAATTGTATCTAATTTAAATACTAATAGTGAATATATTAAGAATAAAAAATTACTCCAGAATCTGTTGTCACATGATATTTCACCAGAATGTTTAGTAAATATGAAACCATATGATTTACATCCAAGACGATGGAAAAAATACATTAAAAAACAAGAATTATTGGATAAAGAGGTTGTTGATTTATCATTACAGGCAACAACAGATCAATTCAAATGTGCTAAATGTAAATCGAAGAAATGCACATATGTTTCTGTTCAAATCCGTAGTGCTGATGAAGGAATGACATCATTTATAACATGTGTAGAATGTTCTCATTCATGGAGACAAAATTAAGTACAAAATTAAGTACAAAATTAAGTATAATATTATTTTAAATGGAATGAATCTCTTAAATATAATCCTAAAAAAACTAATGAATAATCTAATTTAATTATATTTAATATATTAAATCAAATAAGTTTATAATATATAATATTATTCATAGAATATCTAATTATATGAATAATATTAAATTAATATCTGGCACATCGCATCCAGATTTATCAAAGAAAATCTCTGATAAACTAAGAATTACTTTATGTAATTGTATAATTGAAAAATTCAGCAATTCTGAAATTAGAGTTGAAATAATGGAAAGTATACGAAATAAAGATGTTTTTATTATTCAAACAGGATCATTTAATTTAAATACGAATTGTTCTGTAAATGATTATTTAATGGAAACTTTAATTATTATTGATGCTTGTAAAAGATCAATGGCTAGAACTATTACTTTAATTATGCCATGTTATCCATATGCGAGGCAGGATAAAAAAGGAGGTCCAAGAGAACCAATTACTGCTCGTTTAATAGCAAATTTATTAGAAGGTGCTGGAATAGATAGAATTATAGTAATGGATTTACATGCTCCACAAATTCAAGGATTTTTTAATATTCCAGTTGATAATATTTATTCAGTGTCATTAGTTGCAAAATATTTCACAAAACATATATTCAAAGATTTAACTACAGAAGAAATTCAAAAAAAATATTTATTAGCATCACCTGATGCTGGAGCTATAAAAAGAACCTTAAAATTTGCTTCTTGTATGAAATTAAATACTATTTTTATGCATAAAGATAGAAGTTATAAAATAGCTAATACAATAGATAAAATGATGATTGTAGGTGATCCAAAAAAAATTAAGGGTAAAACAGTTATAATTCTTGATGATATGTGTGATACAGGCGAAACTTTATCGAAATGTTGTTCTTTACTTGTTGAGAGTGGTGCAAAAGAAGTTATTTGTTGTGTTACTCATGGTATTTTATCTGGTCCAGCAATAAAGAGAATTAATTCTTGTAAAGAAATGTCAAAAATGATTGTAAGTAATACATTACCTCAGGATAGTAATTATAAAAATATAGATAAACTAGGAATATTTGATATTTCCAATTTAATGAAGGAAGTTATAGAAAGAATTATTACAGGTGAATCTATTTCAAAATTATTTGTGTAAATCGTCACCACTCATTCCATTTTTTGTTGTTAAATATTTGGTTACTTCTACATGATTTTCGCGAACAGCATCATCATAAGGAGTACCACCCCATCTATCAATTGGGTTGATATCTTTTAGATTTCCTTGCTCAATTAAATATTTAACAACATTTAAATGTCCGTTAGAACAAGCAAGGTGAAGAGGAGTCCGGTTATCATAATCCCCATGAGAAAAATCTCCATTTGTAATACTAACTCGTTTAAGAGCACTAACATCCCCTAAACTGGAATATTTAATAATTTCTTCAGATGTAATATCATCTTTATCTTTTCTCTCTCTTGGATCTTTTTTTCCATGATCCGTATTTTTTAAATTATCGAAATTATGGAAATTAAATGTTTTTGTTAATTCAGTAAAAAATTGGACTCCACGAATACTATTTCCATATTCATCTAAACGAGGCGAATATGTACAAATTCCCATTACATTTGGAATAACTACAAAAATTCCACCAGCAACTCCTGATTTAGCTGGAAGACCAATTTTAAAAGCAAATTCTCCACTATAATCATACATACCACAACTATACATCATAGATAGACAATGTTTAACAGTTTCTGGAGAAATAACTTGTTGACCAGTTAAAGGACAAACTCCACCATTAGCTAGTGTAGCAGCAACGACAGATAAAGCATTAGTATTAATTTTCAATGAACAGCATTGAAAATAAAATTCCAATACATCTAAAAGATTTGTATTTTCAGGAAAAGCATTATTTTCATTCATAAAATATGCCAAAGCGAAATTTCTGTCAGCGGACATTCTTTCTGAAAGATAAACAGAATTACTATATCCTAATGCGAAATTCCCAGCCATTTTTTCCCACATTTCTGTTACATAATCAAATCTATCAGAAGCAGGTTTTGTATCTTGAATTAATGAGCAAGTCATAATAGCTCCTGAATTAATGAGTGGATTATGCGGTAATCCACGTGTATTTAACTTTAAAGCATTAAATTCAGAACCACTTGGTTCTCTCCCAACATGTTTATGGACATATTCTTTATCGTGTTCTTCTAAAGCTAAACAATAATTAATAGGTTTACAACATGACTGAACACAAAACTGAACATCTGTATCACCAATATTGATTCTTTGACCACTTATAGTACATACAGATAATCCAAAATGTTTTGGATTTTGTTTAGCTAATTGAGGAATATAATCAGCCATTTTTCCATCTTTATTTACCTTACATTTTTCATAAATTGTTTGTAAATCATTAGTAAATTCGTGAAAATTAGGAATTATATTATTTCCAGTAAAAGAATCTTCAATAATAGATATATTTTGTGATATACAATCAATAAAAGATTCTTTATCTAATTGACACTTGTTTTTAGATTGATATTGTTTTACTTTTTTAAGAAACTCATGAATACGAGGGTCATCTGATAAAATCCCACGTTCTTGAAGACATTTAAGAAAACTATTTCTATCAACTTTACCATCATTTTCAGATACAATTTGGTATATTTTTTCACAAACTGAGTTAAGCATTTTATTATTAGTATTCATATTTATATGATTTTATCTTTAATATAATTTAATAAGATAAAGTGGTATTCAGTTTTAAAATTTTTTTTTTTTTATTTAATTTGATATCGATTAAATAATGATTTACTTATAGTAATAAAATTTGTAATTTTATTACTATAACCAATGACTGTTACACACTTGAGAATTGCTAGAATTATCATATTTTCTATCATATTTGTAGTTATAATACTAATTATAATTTAAATTTCTTTAGTATTGATTAAATTAATTGACATTTCCATTTGATTCTTCAATCTTTTCATAATCTGTTTATCAGATTTGCATTGTTTAACAAGTAATTTAATTAAATTAGATTTTTCAACTAATTTTTTTAATTTATTAGTATTTTGAGGTGTATGATGAATAACTTTTTTTCCTAAATTAAAAACAATTACTTGTTGTTTTTCTATAAGTTTCTTCAAACCACCTAATTCGTATATTTTATTTGAAATAATTTTTAATGTTTTTTTATGTTGTTTTTCACTTTCTACTAATTTAATATTAATTTGTTCAACAATTTTTGAAATATTATTTTTTTTTGTTTTAATATTTTTAATAATCGAAAAACTATTTTGATTATTAGAAATTCTACTTACTTGTTTTATAAGTTTATTTCTTTCATTTTCTTCTTTTTGTAGCGATTTAATCAATGGTATTAAAGATGCTAAATCAATATTAGAATCTCTATAAATATAATTGTCAAGTATATAATGGTGAGGATGATTTTTTACTATTTGAAAAATAGTATCATTGTATGATGTATGTTTTTTTTTACTTTTTTTTCAGCTCTTTTAGGATCACTTTCAATATTTATTGGATTTGTCCCAGTTATATCATTATATGCTAAAATCATAATCTATATATATTAGATTTGAAAATAATTTGATTTAAATCCAAACTGGAGTAAATCTTTCCCATCCCCAACCATCTGGGATTTTAGTTCCTAATGCTCTAACTTCCTTATTAGTATCCATCCAACCATTACTATGAGCTCTGAGATATCTGTTATGCCAACCTCTTAAAGCAATTTTACCATCACCAAGATCTTCTATATACCATCTTTCCCATCCCCAACCACTTGGGAATGAATTATAGTTTGATCTCCAACCAGATTGATTAATTTTATAATCTCCATAATGATTCTTACCAGAATGAGATCTAAGATATCTTTTATGGTGTCCATATAATGCAACACAATTTGCTCCAAATTGCGGTAATGCTTTAACTGTAAATATTTCCCATGAGCCTGCTCCACCTTGTGTTACATGAGATCCATTATTTACCATCTTAACATAATTATTTCTCCAAGTTTTAAGACGAAGTCTACGACCATTTGTAAATTGATCCATTATTTTCAAAGAAACGATACCATATTTTTTACATAATCTATCACTTTCACGTCTCATTTCGTCATCAGATAATTGTTTATTATAAAAAATTATTTCACCAATATCACTTTGGGTCCATTCACCACTATGGTATTGTCCCCAATTAATAGTCCATTGTTTTGGAGTTCTTCCATTACTTGCCGACGTTGTTACTTTAGCACCATTAAAATATTGACGGCCATTATTTGTAGCACCCATTACACCCCAACTAGTTCCAACTCTTTGATTTTGATTTCTATGTGTTTGCCATCTACCTTGATGGAATACACCTTGTCTATTTCCCCACCAGCCATGTAATACATTATTGGTAGTTCCATCAATAACACGACCATTTTGTCTTCTATTTCTACCAACAACAAACAAAGTATATTGTGGAGAAGAAATTATTGAATCAAATCTTACACCATCATAACGTTCGAACTTAATTGCTTTAAATGACTTACCATTGTAACTATGACTTTGAACAGTTGCATTACCTGTCCATTCTATAGCATTTGGTTTTACACCTACAATATTTTTCCAATTTCTGTTATTGGTATAATGTTCTGCTGAAAAGTGGGCAATTGGTTTGTTAATTGCTGGAGAAGTTCCAGCTGGTTCTAT
>Ga0066844_10000052_pt1 | contig 15959 bp, 8 predicted proteins | sample ETNtaG_17_FD_66664 | JGI IMG/M metagenome (GOLD analysis project Ga0066844, IMG submission 66664) | Marine microbial and viral communities from oxygen minimum zone, Eastern Pacific Ocean - ETNP201302PF82A | ecosystem: Environmental > Aquatic > Marine > Oceanic | place: Pacific Ocean: Eastern...
TTCTTTAGTAAATTGTACGAACTGAGTCTTTATAGTTTCATCTTGTATAACTTTATTTAATGAGTCTATCATTTCCTCTAAATTATCTAACTTACTTAAAAAAGTATCAAAAGCATTCATTATATCCTTCAATCTAACAATAACAATAGGTGAATCTTTTTTCAATATTCCTCTAAAATTACCATTGAAATTATCCGTATCCTTAACACTGTCATCTCGGTTAAACTTTATTTTTCCATTGACGGACTTCAAATTTTTTAATTCCATAAATAATCTGTATACTTCTTTTAAAATCGTTTTCTTTGTTACTATATCCTTTGTTATAACCGTATACGTAAAGTTAGCATGTTTTTTAAAAAAAATATCTCGTTGAAATTTTGTGTGCTCTCCATTTTGTTTAATCTTTTTCTTAATAGAATCTATAATAAATGTAACGTAGCATATGCTGTTCATAACATCCTTATAGGAAATGATGTCTACTGGTTTAGTAGGGTTTTGGATACAATTTTCTAATATAATAAGTTCATCTATCATTTTTCCAAAATGCATTTTGAGCCATTCATCAGACATCTCCAAATTATCTTTAAGACTCTTTAATGATTTCTGTGTAATTTTAAAATTATTAGATCCTAAAATTAGAAACAAAACAATTATTTCGTTTAATTTTTTATTTATTGATATCGTATCCCTTGGAATAATTTTCTTAATCTTTTCTTTTGTAAATCCCTTCCATAGACTATCCATAAAATTTTTATAAGGATTATTTGCATAATTATCTATATATGTCATAAATAGATCATACTCCCTCTTATCGTCTAATTTATTCCGTATATTTAATATTATTACTCCTTCTGCATCCTTCCGCGACACAAGACTAAATAATTTTTGTCTTATGTTATAAGGTTTAATTATTTCAGTCTTTAAATCTAATTTTTTTTTAGAATTCCTATTATCAGTATATTCAAAACCATTTTTTTTAAAGTGTTTTGTTAGTTCTTTAACTGACATTACTTTGGGTTGACTGGGGTTTTGTGTCACTAGTGCTTGTATGGAAGGTTGGTTGGTGGAAAGTTGGTTGGAAGGTTGGGTGGAAAGTTGGTTGGTGGTTAGGCTTGGGGGGGTGGGATTCTGTGGATTTGTGTTTTGTGGAATGAAGTTTGGGGCGTTTGGATTGAGAGTTGATGTTGTTACTTGGGTGGAGTCTTGGGTGGAGTCTTGGGTGGAGTCTTGGGTGGAGTCTTGGGTGGAGTCTTGGGTGGAAGGTTGGTTGGAAGATTGGGTGGAAGATTGGGTGGAAGGTTGGTTGGAAGGTTGGGTGGTGGTTCTGCCTTTTAAAGTGTTAAAGACTCTCGTAAACTTGTCCAAACCTTCTGATGTATTTCCACGTAATTTTTCTTCTAACTTTGTGAAATTATCGTCTGTAATATTTGCTACATATATATCATATACTGTACCGTTAATAGTAATTGTTTGTGAACTTTTATTATCGATTTTATTATAATTTTTTGTCGTTAGTATCTCGTTAATATCACTATTAGATGGATCATCAATCATCAAAAATTTCGTGATATTATTAATATCAGCTGAATCAATTTCTCCAATTGCCTTTTTTATTTTATTTGCTGCCTTTTTTATTTTATTTGCCTTTTTTGTTTCCATAATAAAGTTTTATTTATATTAAAATAAAATATAATAAATAAATCACGTATATTTAATTATAAATGCGTATTTAAATGCTTCATCTTCCATAAACTTATATCTTTCACTTGAACCACCATGTCCTGAATTTAGATCAATTTTCATCATTATATCTCTATTTTTTTTAAATGAATCAACTGTTTTTCTCATTTTTGCGCAATATTTAACTGGTTCCCAAAATCCGACTCTAGTATCATTAATACCAGTTGTAATCAATATATTTGGGTATATTTTATTTTTAATATTATCAATAGGTGAGTATGATAATATGTATTTATAAATTGTTTTATATTTTTCAGGATTTCCCCATTCTTCATATTCTCCTGTAGTTAATGGAAGAGATGAATCTAACATAGTTGTTAAACAATCAACGAAAGGAACTTCTAATATTGCGTTTTTATATAAAGATGGTTTTTTATTAATAACCGCCCCAATTAATAAACCACCAGCACTTCCTCCAGAAATAGATAATTTATTTTTAGAAATATAACCATTTTTAATTAAATATTCACTACATTTTATGAAATCTTTGAATGTATTTTTTTTTTTCATTAATTTTCCCTGTTGATACCATTGTTTTCCTAAGTAACTACTTCCACGAATGTGTGCTATACCATATATATATCCTCTATCAAGTAAACTGATTATATATTTATCATAATCAACATCAACATCTTGGCCATATGAACCATAAGCATATAAATAGCCTGGATTAGTTCCATCTTTTTTAAATTTATTTTTTTTATAAACAACAGATATATATAACTTATTTTTTGAATCTATTAGAATTCTTTCACTTTGATATAGTTTTGGATTATAATTTTTATATTCATATTTTCTGGTTATTTTTTGTGTGTATGTTTTCATATTATATTTATAAATAATAGGTGGTGATATTAAAGAAGAGTATGTATAAATTAATTCATCTGTATCAAAATTCAAATTTAAATTAGAATCAATATAAATATTACAAACTTCATCATATTTGATAATTTTAATATTTTTAGTTTCAAAGTTAATTATTTGAATGGCATATTGTCCATTAATTTTACATTCTAAAACTAAAAAATTTTTAAATATAGACATGTCAGTAATATAATTATTTTGATTATATGGAATAAAATTTGTCCATTTTTGTTTTTTTGTTTGATTAACTTTAGTTCTCATAACTTTGAAATTAATAGATTTATCTTTATTTGTTAAAATATAAAAATATCCATTATGATGTTCTACAGAATATTCATGTCCTTTAGATCTTTTTTGAAATAATTTAATTTTGTCATCAACAATATAATAACATTCAGTTGTTGTACTTGAATTAGTCATAATAAATATAAACTTTTCATCATTTGTTTTAGAAATACCGACATTAAATAATACATTTAATTCTTCATAAACAAGGACATCATTTTTCTCATTAGTTCCAACTATATGTTTCCAAATACGATATGGTCTTTTTGAATTATCAGCAGTAACATAATAAAATGCATTAGAATCATTACCCCAAACAAAATCTGGTTCTATTTCTAAATTTAGTTCTCTTTTAATTTTACCGGTTTTAATATTTTTAATATAAAGTTCATATTTTTCATTTCCGTCAGTATCAACACAATATAAAATAAATATATTATCGGGTGATATTGTATAATCTCCTAATTCAAAAAAATCTTTATTTTTGGATAATTTCATACAATCAAGAATAAGTTCAGGTTTCCCATTCAAAAATTTTTTCCTGTAATATTTTCTATAATTATCCCCTTTTTTAATTTCATTATAATAATAATAACCTTTATAATAACTAGGTGTGCTAATATGATTTTCTTTAGTTCTGGACTTAAACTCATTAAATAACTTTTTTTGTAATTGAGTAGTATTTTTCATTAAATTTTCACTGAATGTATTTTCTTTTTCCAAATGTTTTAATACTTTTCGTCTTTTATTTTTATTCATAATCCAATAATAATTATCTTTTCTATAGTGTCCATGTTTTTTCAACATTGTTTCTTCCTCATCTAAAATAGGCGGTTGCATATTGTTATATCATATATATTTAATTTTTTATAACTTTAAATCTTAAATTCGATTTTTTAATAAGTATAAAAATAGTAAAAATATTATTATATATATTAAATGAAAACATTAGTAATAGTTTTGACGTCATATGATATATATCTTCTTGATAGAGCATTAAAATCAATTGAAAATCAAACGAAAGTTTCTTTTTCTTTTGATACAAAAATAGTCGTAAATACACTAATAAAAGATTATTATCAAATAGTAAAAGCAAAATATGAAAAAATATATGAAATAATTGAAACAGAAAGTAATGGGTATCCAGGAAAAGGTCATAACAGTGTATTAAATATATTTAAAGAAAGTGAAAATTATACACATTTAATAATGATTGATGGTGATGATTTATTTTATCCTTGTGCATTCCAACAATTTTCAAAAGCTTATGAACAAAAAATAGATGTATTACATTTAATGTTAAATGATTATGTGACATTTATAGATAAAAAAATACGTCATGTCCCATTAATTGGTAAATTCAAATTATATTCAAATTTTGACGATGAACAAAATTGGTGGGAAAAAATAAATGTAAAAAACCCTTTAACTAATTCAATTGACCTTTGTAAAACTCCATCTAGAATGATATTTTTCAGTCGCAAAATATTTGAAACAGATATAAAAATAGAGTATGATGAGGAAGTTGTTTTATATGATGATTACATTGCTTTTTTATCATTATGTGAAAATTATTTTAATAATAGATTAAATATAGTAGCAATTTCAAATAGTTATATTTACTGTTATAATGCCCTAAATCCAGATAGTGCTAGTAGAAAATTTAAAGATCCAAAAACAGAAGGTGACATTTTTAAAAAAAAGGCTCAAAATTATCCATTATGTTTAAAGAATTTTGGAAATGATACTAATTGGAATTTAACATGTTTAAAATATGTAAATTTAGATAAACCGGAAAATTATAATTTAGAAAAGAAGAAAGAATTTTGCATAAAAGAAGTAATAAATTGGGAAATAGAAAATAAAAATAAAAAAGCAAAAGAATATTACCTAAATAAGAATTATGATAAAGCAGAAATTAATTATTCGATTTTAGTTAATTCAGGTGCGAGTTCTTTTGATATATATTTCAATCTTGGTGTCATATATTTTTTAAAAAAAAAATATGAACATGCGATTGGTTGTTTTATAAAAGCAAATAAAATAACCCCATCATTTGATGCATATAAAAATTTATTTGTAATTTATAAAGATTTAGAAAATAATAATAAACAAATTGAATATATCAAAAAATCTCTTGAAATTAAAGAAGATAGATATTTGCGTTGTTATTTATTTAATCTACTTCCATATAAAGAGCATCAGCGTAAAAAAATTACTTTTATATCCAAACAAGTTCAATTAAATCCTTATGATAAACCAATTCTCTGTTATTATACTGGATATTCTGATCCTTTTAATGGAAGTAATTTTGAAGATAAAAATGTATATGGTAGTGAAATAGCTGCTATTAAATTATGTGAAAAATTGGCTGAAAGATATACTGTATTTATTTTTTGTGTATGTCATGAAGAGACAAGACATAATGATGTTCAGTATTATAACATATCAAAATATGATGAATTTCAAAATCTATATCCTGTAGATATATTAATTGTATCACGATTTATTCATTTCTTCATAGAATTTAGATGTTTAGCAAGAAAAACATATTATTTATTACACGATGCTCGTGTCCATAATTTTTGGAAAAATAAAAGTTTAATTGTTTGTGGTAATAGTTTTTTCCATAATGTCATCTCAAATTTAGATAAAATTATTTGTGTTTCTCAATGGCATAAAAATTATTTTTGTAATTTTGTAAAAGTTCCACAAAATTATGTTAAAGTTATTCCAAATGGTTTAAATTCAGATAACTTCAAAGTCGATTTTAGTAAAAAAAAGAAAAATCGCTTTGTGTATTGTTCTGACCCAGATAGAGGATTAATAGTACTTTTACAAATGTTTCCACAAATATTAGAAAAATTCCCAGATGCTACTCTCGATATTTATTATCATAAACTAGATAATAAACTTATACTTAGTTTAATAAATAATTTAGGTAATAGCGTCCAATATAAAGGGAAATTAAAACAATCTGAACTTTCGAAAGAATTATGTACTAGTGATATTTGGTTTTATCCAAATTTATATTCACATGAGACATTTTGTATGTGTGCTCTAGAGGCAATGGCTGGTGGTAATCTTGTTATTGCTAGAAAATATTCAGGTTTAGTTGAAACAATAAATGATGGTGGTATTTTGATAGATGAACATTCACCTGAAAAGTTCAAAATAAAAGCATTAAAAATTATTGATGAGATGTTATCTAATCCCCAAAAAAAATTTTTAATGCAAAAAAAAGCAATGGAAAGAGCAAGTCAATATACATGGAAAAATGTGAGCAAAATTTGGTTTTCTTTATTTAACTAATAAAATTGAAATTTCTTTCATAAGATAAAGTATTGTAAATGGATACATGAATTTAAATACAAGTCCAGAATACTATTTTAAAATAAGTTTAAAATCGAGTCTTAAAAATGTCGGAATGTATAGAAAATTTGCTGATAAAATACAGGATATTGATACACAGATTTTGAATTCAGATAATTCTAAATGGACATTTAAATGTTATAATAGAAAAAAATTTAAAAAGATTAGGGAACATTTCGAAATAAAAGATGAACATTATATAAAAAGTTTATGTGATAGTGATTTGATACCTGGAAAAAAGTATATAAAAAGTGGTGCTATTTTTTGGAAAACATTGGATAACAAATATATAATTAAAACATTAAAAAGTAAAGAATGTAAATTTTTAAGACAGATTTTAAAAAAGTACAGTCATTATATTAGAAATAATAATACATATTTAGTTAAAATTTATGGAATGTATAGAATAACACTTCCGCATACGGATATTAGATTTATGATTATGAATAATATATTTGAATATGATCTTCCTTTTGATAATATATTTGATTTAAAGGGAACTACAGAAGAACGATTTGCAGATGAAAATGATACAGAATTAAAAGACATTAATTTTACTGAAAGACAAAATAGTTTACATTTTAATAAAACTGATTATAGTGAATTTTTAGAAACGATTGAAAAAGATTCATCATTTTTAAGTAAAGAATTGAATATAATGGACTATTCATTTTTATTGTCTATAATTGAATTTGATAATTTAGATGATGTACCTCAAGAAATTTATAATAAAAATAATATAAAATTTTATCATATAAATGATGATTGTATTAGAATACATATATTTGGAATTATAGATATTTTACAAGAGTGGACAGTGTGGAAGAAATGTTGTAGTTTATATAAAAAGTTTTATTATCGTTGTTTATGTTGTAATCAAACTGTTGAAATTGATTCAGAAAAACCAAATATTTATCATGCAAGATTTATAGAATTTATTGAAAATAATACTGAGTCAAATTAAATATTTAAACGACTAAATCCAAAAACGAGTTCTTGAGTTAATGGGCAAACATATGTAGTAATTTCTATAGGATTTGAATTTCTAGAATATCTATAACGGGGTGTTGTTTTATAATCTCTAATACAATGTATATGAAAATTTGGAATACATAATTTATTAGGTTCATTATAATATGAAAGTAATGAAATTATAGGACCTATTCCCATATCTTTATTACAAAAAAGGCATTTATGTGTATTTTTAGAAATTTTTTTACACATATCATACCAAGATGGTGAAATATTATTAACTATTCTAGAATAATTTTTTTTAGCATAATTTTTGAAAATAAAATCATTATTAATAAATCTATTATAGACAGAGTTATCATTTTTTTCAATATTAATAATATCTGCCAGATCTAAATAATTTAAAATACAAGCAAGTATATCATTATTAATATAATTAAATAAGATCATTTAATCTTATTAAATATAAATATTTTCTTTTAATTTAGTATATATTAATACTAAATGATTAACGTTATTATTGCTAAATTATTAAAAAACAAAATGGAAGATAAAGAAACTTTTGCAAATTATTCTACTACAGACTACATTATACTTGTTTCGTATATCCTTGAAGTATTTTTTACGTTATATGTTGTTTACCGCATTGTAAAATGTGGAAATAAGGAAGGTCTCTACATTTTCCTTACATTATTTATTCCATTTGGAATATTTTATGTTTTGTATAAAGTTTGGAAATGCTAAATTATAAAATTATTTTATATTAATTTAATATAAGATGATAATTCCTGTCAGATGTTTTACTTGTGGAAAAGTTATTGGAAATCTTTGGAATAAATATAATTTTTTAAAAAAAGAAAAATCAGTTGAAGAAGCATTAGATGATCTAAAATTACATAAAATGTGTTGTAGAAGAATGATGATAACACATGTTAACTTAATTGATGATCTCATTTCTTACAACAAACATAAAAATACTTTAGAAAAAAAAGAAACAGACAAAAAGAAAAAAGAAACAGACAAAAAGAAAAAAGAAACAGACAAAAAGAAAGAATAAATTTTTAAATGGTATTTTAATTTATTAATCATAATTAAATTTAAATTAATAAATTAATATATTTTTACAAAAAAATAGTTATTATATATAAGTGAAATGCTACAGGATTATTTGAAACATAATTTAACAGAATTACAGAAAAAGGTTTTATTACGTCAATTAATGAAAACAGATCAAGATAAAATCAATACTAGCAATTCAAGACAACAATACGCTACTTATGATACAGAAAATAAAAGGGTATATAACAAAAAATTTGACGATAAATCCAAAAAGAATATAATTAATAACGAAAATGAGCGTAATAGTGAAGAATTAAATATGAAAAAACAAAAGATTAAAAATAAAATAAAATATTTCGATTCTTTATTGAAAAGATTACAGGAAAGAAAAAATAGTCAATTAGTTGATACCCCAGTGCCAAATCAAGTAGATGACAAATATATTCAAAATCTTTTAAAAATAGGTAACATGTCATCTGATATTTTATCTAGAAGTATGCACGATCCTAGAGATAATAAGCAAAGACAGGTTTTTGAATATTGGGTAAAAAATAAAAAAGTATTAAAAAAAAAATTACAAGAAAGTATTTCTAAAAAATTAGAAAAACAAGATAGACAAGAAAGGGTTAAACAAATGGCTTTAGCACATAAAGAAACTCGTAATAAAGCACTTGATAAAATGGATGAAAGAGAAAAGAAAATTTGGAATGAAAGAAAATTACAAATGGAAGCAGAATTTGGGACAAATGCTTTAAAAAATCTTGATAACCAAATTTTAAAAATTGATAACAATATAACAGATAATCAAGGTGCTTTAAAAGAAGCAAAGGATTTATTAAATAGATTTATTCAAGCAACAAATGTTTTTGAAAAATTAAAAAAACTTGAAGCCCAAAGAGATAAGAGAGCAAAAGAATGGCAAGCCAAAATAAGAAGAAGAGAAAAACAAATGGCTCAACTTGCTAAAAAACAACGAGCAAAACTCGAAAGACAGATGAAGGAATTATCTGCCACAACTAAAAAAGAGATGGCAACAGTGAGAGCTCAATTTAAAAAAAACATGGATAAAAAGATGAGTGATGCAGTTGCCAAAAGAGAAGCAGTTTTAAGAGGCAAAATGAAACAAATGAAAGCAGCAAATGCTTTACGAGAAAGACAATTAGAAAGAAAGAGGAAAGCTGAATTAAAAGCACAAGCAGCAAAAGCAGAAGTTAAACGTCAAAAAGAAATTGAAGAAGAAAATAAACGAAAAATTGCTGAATTAAGAGCAATGTTAGGGAAAGATGCGAAAGGTTCTCAAGCATTTTTAAAATTTAAGACTGATAAAGAAAGAATAGCTCATTTAAAAAAATTAATAAAAAACCAAAAGGAAAAAATACTTGCCGATAGAGCAGCAACAAGAGCAAAATTAGCAACAGCAAAAAAAGAGTTGCGTCAAGAAAAAGCAGCATTATCTAAAGCAAATGCTTTAGCCAAAAAGCAAAAAACTAAATTAAAAGCAGCAGCAAATTCTTTGAAAAAGAAAGAAGCACAAATGAAAGTTCGTATGGCAGCAAATGCTCGTAAATTAGAAAAAGCAAAAGCAAATGCAACTAAAAAATTAATTGAACAAAAAAAAATAGCAGCATTAAAATTAAAAGAAGAATTAAAAAGAGCAAAATATGAAGCGGAACTTATAAAACGAAAAGCTATATTAAAAACTAGACAACAAGCAACTGCTAAAGCATTAGAAAAGGCAAATAAAGAAAAAGCACTAGCATTAAAAGCACAAGCTGAAAATTTTGAAGGAGAGAAAAAGAGAATAGCATTAGAGCGTGCTAAAGATATGGAAAAAAAAGCTCAACAAATGGCAAAACTTCAGGCAAAAATAAAAGCACAAGCTGAAGTAGCAAAAAAACAAGCAGAAGAACATGCTAAATCTATGAAAAAACAGAGACAAGCAATTACAGCACAAAAAGAAGCAATAAAACAAGAAAGACTTAAATTGAAAAAACTTGCCAAAGAAAGAAAGAAAAGACTAGAAAAAAAAGCATTCGCAAAAGAAGCAGTATTAAAAGCAAAAATTGCTCGTGCTAAACAAAGAGAACTCAGATTAAACCAAATTAGAGAAAGAGAAAAAAGAGAAGCAGAAAGAAGAGCTGCTCGTTTCAAAGCAATGTTTAAATTAAAAGCAGCAAGTGAAAAAGCAGCAAAAGAAGCTTTATTAAAAGCAGAAAAAGAAAGAGCTGCCATAATGAATGCAAGAAATGCTAAAGAAGCACAATTAAGAGAAAAATTAGTATTACAAGCAGAAATAGCAGCAGAAGCAGCAGTAGAACGTGCAAGAAAAATTAGAGCAGAAGAAAAGAAAAGACATAGACAATTTCAAGCAGCTTTAGAAAAAGAAAGAGAAACTGCTCGTAAAGCATATAAAGCAAAAATTAGTGCACAAAGAAGAGAATGGCAACTTAAAGTTAAGAAACAAAGAGAAGAAGCAGATAAAGCAAAAGAAGCAGCATTAAAAAAAGAAAGTGATGCTTTAAAGGCAAAATATTCTGCTAAAGTTGCTAAAGCAAAAGTAGCAATTAAACAAGTACAAAAGGCACAAGAAGAATCAATTCAAGCAAGAAAGACAAAAAGTAAAAGTATGTATGCTACTATGAAAGCAAGTAAGGATGTTGTAGCAGCAAGAATGAATATGAAAAAAGAAATGGAAGCAATGAAAGCACAAATAAATAGAGAAAGAGAAGCAAGAAGAAAAGCAGAAGAGGCTCTTAAAAAAGCAAAGAACAAGGCAGAAAAAGAAAAAGCAAAGGTTATTGCTAAATTTGCTAGAGATCAAGCAAAACTTCTTAGACAAAGACAAAAATTCTTAAGACAAGCCAAAAGACAACAAGAGGAAAAAGAGTCTGAACTCAAATTAAAAATGGGTAAGCAAGCAGAAGCAAAAGCTAAAGCTCAAGAAAAAGAAAATTTTGTTGTTCTTGCTAAAAAAAATGCTGAAAGAGCTAAAGCAGATAGAACAAAATTAAGAGCAGCCGCAATTGCTGAATCAGAAACTAAAAGAAAAGCAAGAAAACTTGAAAAAGCACGTTATAATATGCGACAAAAGGAAAGACTTGCCGGACGTTCTAAAATCGCAGCAGCCAAAAAAGCAAGAGTAGCTAAAAGAGCATCAGAGTTAAAAAATAAGGCAGTAGATATGGCAAAAAGGGCTAGAATGGAAGAATTAAGACTTAAAGTTATGGCAGAAATGAAAAAAGTTGCTCTAAAAACGGAAGTTAGCAGAATGCACGCTTTAGAAATTGCCAAAAGATTAGCAAGAACAGATGAAGAAAGGGAATTAATTATTAAACAAATTGAAGAAGCAATTCTTAGGGCTAAAAAATCAAAAGAAGAAGCAAAAAAAGCAGAATCTGCTAGAAAAGAAGCAAGAGCAGAAGCAATTGCTGCCAAAACAAATGCTAGAAAAACAGCAGCAGTTGCTAGAGAACACGTAAGAGGTGCTCGTCAAGCAAAAGCAAATGCCGCAAAAAGAGCCAAGCAACTTGCTTTAACTCAAGCATATGATAAAAAGAGAGCAGTAAAAGAAGCCAAAGATAAAGCAGCACAATTAGCAAGAGCAAAAGCACAAGAAGCAGAAAAAGCAAATATTAAAAAAGAAACGGAAGAAGCAAAGGCAAAGGCTAAACTTGAAGCAACTAAAATGGCTAAACAACAAAGAGCATTAAACGCAGCTAGAAAAAAAGCTGCTGTCCAAGCTAAAAAAGCAAAATTAAATGCTATGAAAGCAAAACAAGATCAAGCCAAAGACGCACAAGCAAAAAAAGTTGCTCAAGAAAAAGCTAAGCTTGAAAAAGAAAAAGAAGCAGGAAAAGGAAAAGCAAGATATGTTGGAATTAAATTAACAGGGGCAAAATATTTATTCCTTACTATGGTCAAAGTTTTCGTTAAAGGTGAAGATGTTGCTAAAGGTAAAAGAACTACTCAATCAAGCACTTTTGATATTAAAGGTGATGATACTATTCATAACTCCAGTAAGGCAGTTGATGGAAATCCAGAAACTTACACATATACTAATAATAGAAATGCTTATTGGTCAGTAGATCTTAGTGGGTATTTTGAAGTAGATAGAATTGAAGTAGCAACAGTTCAAGAAAAGATGACAGAAATTAAGAAAGCAACTGTATATGTTTTAGATGGGGATAAGAAAAAATTATTTAAGAAAAAATTACAAGAAAAAGAAATTCAAGATTTCGCAGTATCATTAAAACCAAAGGTTATTTCTATTGGATCACTTGGACCAACAATTACTAATTATAGTACTATTGCTATATTCTCTAATAAAAACAAAAGATATTGTAAAGATGATTATGTTAAGAAACAATGGATGTGTGATGGTGAAGAAATAGAAAAACCACACAAATTTATTATTATTAATCCAAATGGTGGTTCATCTATTAAATCTGGTAATAAAATCATATTACAATCATACAGAAATAAATATTGTATGAGCGAAGGTAATAAACAAAGAGTTTATTGTAATTCTAGAAGAGCTACTTCTAAAACAATTTTTATTATCGAAATTGAAAATAAACAAAAAGTAGCAACTGAAGATTCAGGAACAATTAAAGGTAATCAATTGATTACACTTAAATCTGCCAAAGATAATTCATATTGTTCTGTTAGAAACGATAATCAAATTGGATGTTTTATTAAACAAAAAGGTGAGAAGGAGTTATTTAGAATTATACTAGTTGAAAAGGGAACTAAAACTGATAAATTGGCTGGAGTATCTACTGGTGGATTACCAGGTCTTCCATCTGCCCCAATTGGTGGTCTTCCTGGAGTAGCAAAAGTCCCAGCATTTACTGAAGAAATGAAGAAAAAACTTATGACTAAATATAACTTATCAGCAACTCAATTTGAAGAATTGATTAAATTACTTGTAGGCCAAGGTGGTACAGCCACAAGAGGTGGTCTTCCTAGAAGTGGCTCTAATATTACTACATTAACAAGAAAAGGTCCAAAAATTGAAGCAACTTCAAGACTTAGAACTACTGAAAAATTATATTATATGGGACACGGAAAAGATCTTAAAATTTACAGAAAAACCGGAATTAAAATACAAACATCTAATTTAACACCTGTCAAAAATGGTAACAATATTACTACTCAAAAATTACATTACAATAGATTTAAAAAACTTTTCTTTGGAATTTCACAAGATAATGTATTATTAAGAAAAAAAGAGACTAGTCTTGAAAGTGATTGGGAATCATTAAAACTTAAAGATATATTATATGTCACTTCATCTAGTAATTATATGTATGCTCTTGATATTAATAAAAAATTATATAGTATTCCATATGCTGATCTTAAAGTAAATGATATTTCCCTTTCTGGTGGAAATAGTGGTTGGAAAGAATTAAAAAATAGTGGGAATATGAATGCTATTGCTATTAATGAAGATGGTATTATGATTGGTATTAATACTAAAGAACTTTATAAAAAAGTTTCTATTGATAAAAATAGTGAATGGACTAAATTAGAAAATAAAGAACTCAATGATATTGAATTTAGAACTGGATATTTATTCGGTGTTGGAGTCAAACCACAAATTCTATTCAGAAAAAGATTAAGAGATCTTAAAAGTCCTTGGGTTAATTATCAATCTTGTTGTATGGTTAAATTTACTTTTGGTATCTTTGATCCAGCATTATCTGCTTCTCAAGAAAAAGCAAGAGTTGCTAAAAAGGCAGCTGTCAAAAAAGAAGCAAAACAAAAAGCAGATAAAGAGCGTTTATCCAGAGCAACCGCATCTAGATCAACTGTTGGTAAAATTGTTAAAAGAAGAGAAGCAAAAGCAGATGAAGATGATGATGTTGCTAAAAAACCAACTCCTGTTAAAAAACCAAAGATTAAATTTGTAGCAAAACAAAATACTGGTAGAGGTAGAGGAAGAGGAGCACCTTCTGGAAGAGGAGCACCTTCTGGAAGAGGAGCACCTTCTGGAAGAGGAGCACCTTCTGGAAGAGGAGCACCTTCTGGAAGAGGAAGAGGAGCACCTTCTGGAAGAGGAAGAGGAGCACCTTCTGGTAGAGGAGCACCTTCTGGTAGAGGAAGAGGTAGAGGAAGGGGAGGATGAAGATGAAGAGGAAAAGGAAAATGATATTAACTTTAATTATTTTTTGAAAATTTATTTATATTAATATAGAATATATAGTAATATGAGTAAAAATAAAAATAAAAATAAAAATAAACTTATATTCGATCAATTAAATTATAATAGTGATAATGGATTTTCTACTTATATTTGGGGACCATGTATATGGCAATTTCTTCATATTATGACATTTAATTATCCACTTAAACCAACAGAAAAACAAAAAAAGGATTATTTAAAGTTTCTAGAATTATTACAAGTAACACTCCCATGTGGAAAATGCCGTGAAAATTATACTAAAAACATTAATATAAAAGATACTAAATTAGACATGGAAGTTATGAAAAATAGAGAAAGTCTTTCTAGATGGTTATGTAAATTACACAACAAAATAAGTAAACAAACTGGTAAAAACATTAAAATTCCTTATGATGAATGTCGTGATTTTTATGAACAATTTAGAGCCAGATGTACAAAAAAGAAAGGAACTCAACATGGAGGTTGTACTATTCCAATTCATAAAGGGATTAAATCAAAAACGGTTTTAAGAATAGTTCCAAGAAATTCAAAAATCCCAACACTCAAAGTCAATAAAAAATGTTTATGTAAAAGAAAAAATTAAACACACAATATTCTAATAAATAAAATATCCTATTACAATATATAAATTATGTTTTTTAATAAGGATACAGAAAAAACAATTGGAATATTAGATCATAAAGGATATAATAAAAATCCATTAACAGGTGAATCATACAGTAAACAATATAAAATATATTCATTAGTATCGGGAAAACCATGGAGTAAATTACCGATGGCGAAATATCGTCAAGAAATAATAGATAAAATAGCAAATAATCGTGTAAATATTATTACAGCAGGTACGGGTGCTGGTAAATCAGTTCTTGTTCCCAAATGTGCATTACATACTCTTGATTATAAGGGAAAGGTTGTTATGACAATTCCTAAAAGAATATTAGCAAGAGGAGCGGCAGAATGGGCATCTAAATCGCTTGATGTTGAATTAGGAAAAGAGGTTGGATTTTTATATAAAGATTCAAAAATTTTAGCCGGAAGTGAAATTGAAGTAAAAGGTGAAAAAATAAAAGTTCAACAAGATAGACCTTCTTATGATAAATCTCTTACAAAATTATTATATGCTACAGATGGTTCAATTAATTCGATGATTTTGCGAGATAAAAATTTATCAAAAGTTGGTGCTTTTAATATAATTATAATTGATGAAGTACATGAAAGAAATCCTCAAATTGATTTATTATTATATTTAATGAAACAAGCATTATTAAACAATGAAAAATTAAAATTAATAATTTTAAGTGCTACAATTGATACTGATTTATTTAGTAATTATTTTAGTGAATTTAGCCCAATTGTTAGTAAATATAAAGGAGAAACTCCGTATAAAAGATCCCTTAAATTTAATATTACTCCAACAGATAATTATATTAAAGATGGTGCACAAGAAATTCAAAACATTTTAATTCAAAAAAAAAAAAAAAAA
>Ga0066844_10000053_pt1 | contig 15867 bp, 17 predicted proteins | sample ETNtaG_17_FD_66664 | JGI IMG/M metagenome (GOLD analysis project Ga0066844, IMG submission 66664) | Marine microbial and viral communities from oxygen minimum zone, Eastern Pacific Ocean - ETNP201302PF82A | ecosystem: Environmental > Aquatic > Marine > Oceanic | place: Pacific Ocean: Eastern...
AATCTTCATCTTCATCTTCATCTTCATCTTCATCTCTATCATTTTCAGCATATTCTTCTTTAACATCTTTTAACATTTTATCAACAACATCAAAATTTTCAATTTCATCTTGTTCTTCATATAATTCTGGTTTTAAAAGAGAAGTTTTAGTCATAACGTTGGATACTAAAACAAGAACTGGACTAAGTACAATAAACCATGCAAATGTAGAAGCACCACCTTTACATAAAACTTGTAAAATGTATAAATATAATCCAGTGGTAATGATATATGGTAAAATTTCAGAACAAGCATCATTAAATGTAGAACCAGAACTTTCAGTTAAACATGAAACAGAAAGAGAAACGAGAGCAATGAGTGCTATAATATATTCTATTTTTGCCGGTGTACATAATTTTAAGAAAACGTTTTTTTGTTTGTTTAAAACATTATTTGCTAGATTTTTAATTGTTTCGAGAACCATATTAACTTATAATATAAATTGATATAATTATTTTTATAATGATATAATATTTAATCTTTAAAATATTTATCAGGTAAAGGTGTATTATTAATTTCAATACCACAGAACTTTTCACTATTTTTTCTATAATTTTGTTTTTTATATATACCAATCCTAACAGATTGTTTTAACAAGAATACAAAATTACGATGAAATTCTCTATTATGTCCATAAGAAATTGACATAATATGTGCTAATTCGTGTATTCCAACGAATATAAGTGTATTAATTTTATGAAATTTTATTTTTTTTGCGAGTTGTTTATTTTTTGGTCTAATACAGAAATGTAATTCTTCTCCTTTATTGACACTAAATGATGTATATTTACTATGTGGTGATGATTCTTGAATATTATCAGATTTAAATTTAGTTTTTAATCTCCATATCGATTTTCCAAAAATAGGGTGTGTTTGAAAATTTTCATATAAATATTTAATCAATTTTCTAAATCTTTGTTTTATCTCAGCAATTAAATCAGCTGCTAATTGTTTATTTTTTGCGTTTCTAACTAAATGCGACTGTCCATCTATATTTGATTTAACATATGAAACATCATATTCAACAATATTCATTCCTGCTAGAAGACCTAGAGAAATAATAGAAAATACTAAGGCAGAGTTCATTATATATCCTATAATATAATTAAAGGATATAAAATTATGGTATGAATATAAAACTTTTAAAAAATTTTTTATAATTTTGTATTTTTTGGTATATAGTAAATAATTTTTAATAATTTTAATTGATGATATGTATACGGAGATAAATAAGAGTGAAGTTCCTAGTCGCGGGAATAAATTTCAAATCTTTTCCATGGATTTTTTTATTTTTTGAATATCATAACATATTTTATATAATTTATTGTGTTGTTTTTGTCTATATTGTTTAAAATCATTTTGTAAAAAAAAAGAATCTCCAAAAGAACGAATATTTCCCCAATCGATTAAATATATTAAATTGTTGTATATACATATATTCTCCGGATAAATATCGCCATGAACTATATTAATTTTATTGATAAAATTGATAATATTATCAACTTGTAATTCCCAATCTGATGGTATATTATTAAAGGATATTCGCTCTCCACAATAAGTCATATAAATAGAGAAATCATCTTTATTTGTTTTGATAATTTTTGGAAAATGTTTACCATCTTTTAATAAAGTAAGGGCTTTAATTTCTTTATTAAATTTTTCTTTAGCTTTTCTAAATATTATTTTTTTTATAATTTTACTATTTCCATCATTAATTATATATACATACGAACTACCACTCTTAATAGGAAATTGAGGATGAAATTTATCATGTTTCGATATCATATTATATTATATTAATAATTTAAAAAAAACTACTAGCGTAGGAAGGATTTAAATACATATTGCCATCAAAAGCACCTACACCAATAGAACCAGAAGCAGAACCAGAAGCAGAACCAGAACCAGAATTAAAATTTTCAATCAGTGCTCCCGATTGTATACAGTTATAATTCGGTGAGAAATCATCTTGTCTAATAGCATCGTTAATAACTTGTGATTCTTGTCCTCCAGAAATATTAACTGTTTTAATTAGTTGTGTTGGCCTGGAATCTGTGAAATTTTCAATCGTTGATTTTGAAATACCTTGTCCTGCGAATTCAGCTTGTGGTGGATGTGCTAATGGTGCTTGTGAATTTTGACTACCTTGTAAGTCTCTATTTAATTGATTATATTGTCTTTGTTGAGAATTAGCTTGTTGTTGTGATGCTGCTTGTTCAGGTGATACTTGAGTTGCTTGTGTTTGTTTTTGTGCTAGTTGCATTGCTTGTAATTGAGCCATAATCATAGCCATTTTCATATTTTGTTCTTTTTGTTGTTTTTTTTGATATATACTATACATTTTGTAGAGAAACATTGGTACAATAACTAATGTAATAGCAATAGCAGTATCTCCTTGTTTATAGAATTTTTTGATAATAAACATATGTGCTACATGAAATCCAACTAAAAGGATTAAACTTTTTAAATCTGGTTTTTCCATACGCATATCACATAAACAATAATAAAATAGAACATAAAGGCCAAAAACGATCATCATAATATATTCAAATTCAAGTGTGATCATATTGTTAAATTTTTCTAATGAAAAGTTAAACATTATTCTATATACTTATATACATATAAATATATATTATAATAGAATGAATTTTGATAAAAAAGAGAATGAAGATGAATTACAAAATTTATATGATAATATGAAAAGAAACTTAGTTGAAACCGCCAATATAGCAACAGATACATTAAGTGCATTAAATGATCAAGGAAATAAAATAGATATGATAAATACTGAAATAGATGATGTAGATGACAAAGTTGATGAATCATATAGGTTGGTAAATAAAATAAGTTTTATGAAAAACATGTTTGGATATTTTAGTTTAAAAAAATCTAAAATAGATAAAAAAGAAGCAAAAAAAAAAGAATATAAACCGCAAGCAAAGAATGAATTGACAATTAGAAATTCAAATACTAATATAGATGAATTAGACGAAATGATAATATTAACAAAGCAATTATCTATAATGTCAAATGAAATGAATTCCGAAATTAGTATTCATAACGAAAAATTAGATAATGTTGATCATAAAATAGAAAATGCAAGTTTAGATATAATAAAATTGAATAAAAGAATTAAGAAAATATAATTATTTAACAATATAAAATTATCTAATTACAATATATTTAAATAATAGTTTATGACTTCTTTAAATGATGAAACAGACGAAATTTTATTAAAAGAGAATCCTAATCGATTTGTTTTATTCCCGATTAAATACAAAAAAATATGGGAAATGTATAAAAAACAACAAAAAAGTTATTGGCAAGCAGAGGAATTGAAGTTAACTGAAGATATGAATGATTGGAATTTGAAGTTAAATGAAAATGAAAGATATTTTATCAAGAATGTTTTAGCATTTTTTGCTGGAAGTGATGGAATTGTTTTAGAAAATTTAGGAACTCGTTTTTTAAATGAGGTTCAAATTCCAGAGGCTAGATGTTTTTATGGTTTTCAGTTAATGATGGAAAATATCCATTCAGAGTCTTATAGTCTTTTGATTGATACCTATATTCAAGATCCAGTTGAGAAAAATAGATTATTGAATGCTATAGAGGAAATAGAATGTGTAAAAACAAAAGCAAATTGGGCTTTAAAATGGATAAATGATGATAATTCTTCATTTGCGATTAGATTAATTGCTTTTGCTGTTGTTGAAGGTATATTTTTTAGTGGAAGTTTTTGTTCCATATTTTGGTTAAAAGAACGTGGTTTAATGCCTGGTTTAACTTTCAGTAATGAATTAATTTCTCGTGATGAGGGAATGCATACTGATTTTGCTTGTTTATTGTATAGTATGATAAAAAACAAAGAGGATAAAACACTTGTTTACCAAATTATAGATGAAGCAGTAAAAATAGAAGATGAGTTTATTACAAAATCATTACCTTGTAAATTAATAGGTATGAATTCAGAATTGATGAGAGAATATATTGAATTTGTAGCGGATAGATTACTTCAACAATTGGGATATAATAAATTATATGATACAAAAAATCCATTCCCATTTATGGAAATGATTAGTATAGATGGAAAAGTAAATTTTTTTGAAAAAAGAAATGAAGCATATAGAAAGGCTGAAATTGGACAATCAACTGAAGATATGGAGTTTGGACTAGACGAAGATTTTTAATATATATATAATTTATATATAATGTATTCAAATTGTTTTTGGAATGCAAATGGAACATTTGATTGTAATAAAGTTCATAATAATTTACAAAATAAAGATTTTAAAATAAAAAAGAGAAATTCGAAATCAATTTATCCAGTAGTAAAGAGAATCATAGCTATTGGGGATGTTCATGGTGATATTAAGAAACTTAAAATTCTTTTTTTAAAAGCAGGATTGATGAAAAAAAAAAAAAACGGTCAATATCTTTGGATAGGAAAAGATACATATGTAGTTCAAGTAGGTGATCAATTAGATTATGGAGGAAGAGATAGTGGTGTGATTGATGATTCTAGTGAATTAGCTGTTCTCCTATTTATGGACTCAATGGATAAAAAGGCAAGAAAACATAAGGGTAGAGTTATTTCCTTATTAGGAAATCATGAATTAATGAATGTTTTAGGTGATTTTAGATATGTAAGTAGAAAAGGTATAAATGATTTTGGAGGTGAATATAAAAGAAAAAAACTTTTTGCTCCAGGAGGTAAATTAGCTAAGTATTTAGCATATAATCGTATAGGTATTGTTCAAATTGGAAAATGGGTTTTTGTACATGGTGGTTTACTTCCATTTTGGGTAAAAAATTTTAAATTACAAGAATTAAATAAAAAAATTAAACAATATTTATTAGGTAATATTTCTCTAGAACAAGATAATATTTTAAAAGAAATTATTACAGGACAAGACAGTTTTTTTTGGACTAGAGAATATGGTTTTCCTTCAAATAATAATTATTGTAAAAATGTTAATAAAACATTAAAATTATTAAATGCAACAGGCATGGTTATTGGACATTCTATTCATGAAAAAATAACATCTGATTGTTCTAATAAATTATGGAAAATTGATGTAGCATTATCACGTGCATTTGGAAAAACTTCAATAAATACGCAATGTTTGGAAATTATAAGTACTAAATCTGGAAATAGAAAATCAGTTAGAATAATATGATAAATAATATGATAGTAATATAAATACTAAAAAAAAACTTTATATAGTATATATATTATTTGTAATGATAAAAAACATAAATAAAGTAATACCACCAACAGATGCCAATCAAATATGGGAAACAATAAATGAAGCCATATGCAAAGATAAAAATGTATATAGAATACTTGTATCAAAAAAAGATTTAACTAGTCATAATAAATTCGGTTTTTTGAAATATACTGGTTCTCCTAAAATTAATGAAGATGAAATTTCTGATTTTAACCCCAAAAAACTCAATAAACTTTTGGAAATAAAAGATTCAATTGAACTTGGTCCTTATAGATTTAATGTTTTTAAATCGTATTCAGGTAGGAAGTTTAATTATAAAGATTTAGCAATAGAACTTCGTAATAGTTTTAACTGGTTTTTAGTATTAAATTGTAATGAGAAAAAATATGCTGATAACCTCGGTCGTATTGGTGATAAATTTCTTTTGAGAAATGATAAAAGATTGGAGCCACATATTAAAGCAAAGAAATTAATTAAATGCGATGATATTGGAGCAAATATATCACCCGTTGGACAATGTTTATTACCTATAAATTTAGATTTTACTAAACGTGCACTGAAAAAATACCAAGAATCAGTACTTGAACATATGACAAAAAATAGAACAAAAGATACACTTAGAATTCTTTCTTTTAATTTAAGTAATTTTAAAGAAATTAATATTTTGGAAGATAGAATTTCAAAAAATAAAACTAATGTTACAATTAACGAAGAGGCATATCATCCTTTTGGAAAAACAATCGAGCAGGATAATATTGTAAAACAAATAAATGACATTATTAATGCCGATGCTGATATTATTTGTTTACAACAAGCAACAGAATCTATTGAATATAGAGAAGAAGTTAATAATTATTTTTCACTTGGAGCAGGTGCCCAACTTGGTAGGATTTTTAGAAATGCTTATCCTAAAGGTAGTCGCAGATTAAATAAAAAACAAATTGAAGAAATGTGTGCATATAATCTTGGTATGATTGCATTTCAATATATTTGGAGAACAAGAGAACTTTTTTACTTATTTAAAAAAATATCATTAATATTTTTAGTAAAATGGTTACTTGAAGCTCATCCTCCGGACTTAGATATAAAGAAAATTCTTAAACCTAAATTGGATGAATATAATTCGCAATTTGAAGATGAATTACGAATTCATAAGTTGGAGGTTAGACAATTATATGCTTATAGGAAAATGATACTTGACAAGAGTGATTATATTATAATAAATCGACCAGAGATTATAGAAACAGTTCTTAAATTTAAAAAAGATAAAGAAGAAGATATGAATCTATGGAAAAAAATTGAAAAATCGGAATATTATAAATCCAGATTTTCAGAAGAAAAACACCCTGTACATGAAATTATTAAACAATTGATTGATAATATGAAGAAAGATAATGAAATAGATCCAAGTAAATATGATCAGATGTTTACAAAACAAGAATATTCAACTGGTAATTTAGAGGAGTGGGATAAACAAAAACGAGACTATCTTAAAGAAATAGCAATTAGATTGGCACATAAATCACGTTCAAAAGAACTACTAATACCAAAACGTAATCCTACATTATTAAGAAGTGTATTTAACTATACTAGTGATAATGAACAAATAGTTAAAGTTAATGATGGACTTTTTGAAAAAATCTACGTTAAAAACATGTTGAAGGAGAAACTTGATGAATCTAGTACAAAATCAGGGACAAAAACAAAGACTCTTACTAACTCTGAATTATTATCAGGATACAATATGGAAAAAGTAAATTTTAAGCCAACATATAAATCAACAAATATAAAAAAAAATAAATTTGATGATACAGTAAAAGATGATAACTTTAATTCAACCCAATGGGCACAAGAAGAATGTTATAGAATAATTAATATGCATAATGGGATGAGAAATCCATCTGATTATACCACAGAAAAAATGTATACAAAATATAGACATTCATGTTCTTTTGAACGTGATCCAGACAGAATATTCATATATTCCAATATCCAAAAAAGTAACCATGAAAGTGATTTAACTAAGTCAGTATATATAGTCAACGGTCCAAGAAAACCAGAACACATTTTAAATCCAAAAGTATGGCATAGTCGGAAGGGAAAGGTACCATACTTTACAAAAGAGTTATCCTTTGATGGTTTTCCAATTGTAGCGGATTCTATTATGGAAGATAGAGAGAAGTGGGGCCCTGTACCTAATTATGAAGATCTTTTTGAAGAATTTCAAAAAATTTGGAAGGATTTAATAAAGGATTTTTCAAGTTCGGAGAAAATTAAAAATCATATTAAATCCAAACCTGATTTAGAAGATGAAGATGAAGATGAAGATGAAGATGAAGATGAAGATGATACTCTAATAATAATTCCTGTAATAATTCCTGGCAAAAAAAAAGAAGAATCAAAAAAAAAAGAAGAATCAACATTAAATGATAATCAAAAAAAAATTAAAGATTATTTTGATACTGTAGTAGAACATAAAAATGTTGCGAAGAAAGAAAATTTTTTTAATGAATATGGTTACAAAACAGATTTATGGTATGGCGTTTTGAATATTGAGGGTGATTATAAGTATACTGTTCATAAATTCGAGTGTAGTTCCCAAGATGGTGGTGGTTTAAAAATTGGAAGACCAAAAGAAAAAACTTATATCAAAGGCAAATACGATCCTACAGAACAAGAAGAACAAATAGATTGGGTTAATGAAAATGTTTGGAAATATTTTACAACAAGATATCTAAAAAGAGATAAGGATGATATACTTCCATGTGGTATTTTGAATCATTGGGAATATTATAAAAAAATAGAATTACTAAAATATAAAGACACTCCTAAATTTAAAAACCATACATTAGAAATATTTGATAATATTTTGGGTCGCTTTTTTAAAGAAGATAAGAATGGGTACTCAACAAAGAAAAATCCAATATTTGAGGCAATTATTAATAGAGAAATGTATGAAGGGGCTTTTAATAATATATTAAATGAGTGTGTATATTATACATCTCGTCTTGATAGAAGAATGAGAGATATGCGTGATTATATAAATGATTATGTAATATCTCAACGTAGTTGGTTAGAATATCATTTAGGACAATCTGGTTATTTAAAACATTCTTCAACTAATACTGGATTAGCATTATTTTATAGACCAGAATTAAAAAATGGTAAAAAGATTATATTTAAAAATGTTAAGGATCCAGTTGGTGTAACTATAAATGGTAATAATGATGATGTATTAGTTGGTCAAAAAACAGAGTTAAAAATTGGTGGTAAAAATCAAAAGTCTACCTTGACGATGAATATTCTTAATATAGATATGCAGTTCTTTGATGAACCTGATTTAAAGAAATTGCATGAACAATTACAGAAATCTGATTTTACAAATCCTACTATTATAGCAGGTACTTTTCCAACAGATGATACTCTTTCCACCAAATTTGTCACTCCAACCCAAAAAATTAAAAATAAACTTGGTGACCTGACTAACAATATCAAGTTAGAAGATGTATTTGACAAATATATAAAGGATAGACAAGAGATAGTATATGAAAATTTTTTAAAAAACACAAAAACTAAACCAAAACCAGTATATTCAGAAATTACAGATTTACTTACTAATTCTGATGATCAAGTTTCAAACAGACAATTACTAATTGATAATAAAAAATTTGATATTAAATCTAAAGTAGGATTAGGTATTGAAGGAGCATATGTATATTATAATACATCAAGTCGTCATATGGGTATAGTTACTGATTTCAAAGTAGGAGAGAAAATAAAATCTACTGGACTTACAGGAGGAAAATCAAAACAAAAATCAAAAGTAAGAAAACATAAGGGAATCATTCAAATTGGTGGAAGTATTGGAAAGTTAAGAAAGGGATATAAATATTCAGGAATTAGATTAAAGAGTGGTTTGGCAGAAATAGTAAAAGTTAAATCAAACAAAAAATTGATTTTTCTAAAAATTTAAAAAATGGAAGAAAAAATTGAAAGTTTGAGGAAAGCGGCAGAAATTCACAGGAATGTTAGACATCTAGTAAAAGATGATATAAAACCAGGTGTCAGGGTTATTGATATATGTGAAAAGATAGAGAATTGTATAAAAGAATTAATTGATTTTGATGAAAAGGAACCATTAAAACGAGGTATAGGATTTCCTTGTGGATTTTCAATAAATGAATGTGCTGCGCATTGGACTCCAACAAGAAGTACAGAATCTAGAATAATTCATAAAGATGATGTTTGTAAAATTGATTTTGGAGTTCATGTAAATGGATATATAATTGATTCTGCTTGGACTGTAGCATTTAATGAAAAGTATGATAATTTATTAAATGCTTCAAAAGATGCTACAAATACAGGTTTAAGATTAGCAGGGTGTGATGCTCGCATAAATGAAATAAGTGCTAGCATAGAAGAGGTAATAAATAGTTATGATATAGAATTAAATAATAAGAGATATGAAATTAAACCAGTCCGTAATTTATGTGGTCATCAGATAGAGAAATATAAAATTCATCATAAGAAGGCAATTCCAATAATAAATATTCCTCATTATAATGAAAAAATGAAAGAGGGTGAATTTTATGCCATAGAAACTTTTGCGACAACCGGTTCTGGTAGAACAACAGAAATAGGTGATTGTAGTCATTTTATGGTAGATTATATGAATCAAAAACCTAAAAGATTTCAAGGTTTAATTGATAGTCAAAAAATTTTTTTAAAAAGTTTATATAAGGAGCGTTCAACTCTTCCATTTTGTCAGCGTTGGTTAAAATCAACTGATATATTAAAAGTGGAACAAAACTTAAAAGATTTAGTTGAACGTAACATAGTAAATGAATATCCTCCATTATATGATATAAAAGGTAGTTATGTATCACAGTTTGAGCATACAATAATGATTTATAAGGATAAGACAGAAATCTTTAGTCGAGGCGATGATTATTAAATAATAAAATTGATTTGTCTTAATAGAGTTATATTAATAATGATATTTCCACCTCGATGTTTCACGTGCGGTAAACTCATTGGTCATAAAATTTTAGATTATGAACAACGAGTGAAAGATAAGTTTCCAAAGATAGAGAAGACAGATAAATGTGTGGTAGGTGATATATTGGATAATTTAGGTATACGGCGTTATTGTTGTCGTAGAATGTTTTTAGGTCATTTATCATTAGTTGACAAGATAGAAAATCCTTATGTAGATAATGATAAAAGAAAGAAGCGAAATTGATAAGTTATTTATTATGATAGACACAATATGCTATATTAGCTCCAAGTAATCCTCCTAACATAATTTGTGAAAATGAATGACAATTATTGAGAATTCTAGAATAACTAACAAACATATTAATAGCACAGAATATAAGTATATATGTTAATTTAATGTATAGATTGTAATTTGTATTATACCAAATATATAAGGTAACAAATATACAAGTATACCAAGCGGATTGACTATGTCCTGATGGCATACCGTATGATTTATATAAGAATGGTGTTTTATCAATAATGGAGCAATTTTCTGCTTTATTTGGGCGTGGGATTTTAAATGAGAATTTTAATATTTTATTTAAAATTTCAGAAACTATAAATCCTTTAATATATTTCAATAGATTTTCATTATAATTTCTAATATATTCAATTACTGATATTAAGAAATAAAGAGCGGGGGATATTTTTGCGAATAGTAATAATTTTTCATATATGAATTGAATAACCATACTTATAATATAATAATTTTTTTTTTATACTATAGTTTCATTAAACATTTTACGAGATAATGTTTTCATAACAATTTCAAATATCATCATATTTTGAATACTAGGATTATCAGCATTGGAGTCTTTTTTAAAGTCATAAATAGTTCCTTCAGGAGTATATATTTCGATAGTGAATCTACCCAATGATGCTAAAGTTGGAATAAATTTTTTATAACAGTAACATTGTCCATTAACTCTACAATGGACGGTATTGCCAATAATTCTATCAGGGATTAATATTGCAAAGGAAGTTCCTAAAATGGTATTAGTTCCTTCAAGTGAGTTATCTAATTCTGGAATTTTTAAGACGAGATATGGATAACTATTTTCAAATCCTTTAGGTAATAAACATTCTGATAATTGGATTGTATATATATTGTTTAAAGGATAACCAACATTTGCCCCAACAAATGTATCAGAAGCATTAAAATAAACTTGATATTTTCCCGGATTTGGATGTGTAGTAATATTTCTATGTCTAGAATCAATAACAACACATTGGGTTTTTTTACTTTTTTCAGAACCAGTTGTTGAAATAACAAGATCTTGATTAGAATTTCTAGTTGGTAATTGTGTATTAAAAGGAAAACCAGATGACCGATTAAGCATTTTTGTATAGATTTAATATATAAAATAAAATTGAAATTTTATTTTACATAAAAAGAGAAATATGATTGATAATAATTATATTGAATATAGAAACGATGATCAAAAAATAGATGATATTCGCCGTACAATTGATGGTGTTAAATTAACTATGAGTGATAATATAGATAGGATATTAGATCGCGGAGAACAATTAGATGTATTAATTGATAGATCTAATAATTTAAATGAGCGTTCTTTTAATTTCCAAAGACGAGCTAGACAATTACGGATTAGACTTTGTAAACAAAATATTATTCGTGGTTGTATTGGTTGTTTAATAATTCTTTTTATACTTTATCTAATAATTGGAAGTGCTTGTGGATTTGATTTTGCTTGTGCTAAAAAACATTAGTATATTTATGCGTTTTATTTTATTTTTCTTATATATAAATAAAACAAAATGGATCTAACTTTTTTAAATGTAAACATACTCAAAAACCCAATTGTATTGGCATTAGTTGGTGGATTATTAGTAACTTTATACCTTTATGTTGACAATTGTCTTATAGAGAAAAAAGAAAAAAGCAAACTAGGATATTGCAGACTTCTTATTTTATCTTCAGCATTATTTGCAGTTTTATTGCCATATTATCATGTTCCAAAAAGAATTTTTAAAGAAGATATTGTCCCAGGTCCAGCACCATTTTGAGTTCGTTAAATTTTAAATTATAACATATAGTTTATTGTAATAATGGCAAAAAGTCAACAAAAAGGAATTTTATATTTTTTGCAAAATGATCGATTTTCTTATAAGAAGATAAAACTTATAAAAGATGATTTGGAAGATACATTAAATACACTTACTCCAAAAAATACTTTTGGTGCATATAGAGATACAATCTTGGCAATTACAAAAATTGATATGGATAATCCAAGTATGACAGAATTTGAACAAAAATTATGTAAAAGTATAAAAGAATATATTTTCATAATAAGAGGAAGAGGTTTATATCAAGTAGGTAATATTCCATATACAGGAAAATGGGATTTAGCAATATATTATTGTATTTTTACTGAATTGATTGAAACCAAATATTATGATAGAACACATTTACTGAAAGATATTGAGAATAATTTTTCTAAAACAGAAAGTAGTACTCAAACAGAATCTAATAATCAAGAGAATATTAGCACTCAAACTGAATCAGAACTTACATCACAAATTGAAAAAATTGAAATTTAATCTTGTAGAAAATGAAATCTACATACAGCAACATAACTTTCAGAACCACCTATACAAATTCTTTCTTTAGACTCAGTTGTTCTTTTAGTAAAATTACCAGGAGTTCCGTCTTTACAGTATACACAACAACTGTGTAATTTATGAACACACTCCGCCATTGGAATTAAATTTGTAATGTTTGTAAATGGTTTTCTTTGAAAATCACCGTCTAAACCACAAACAAATATGGTTTTTTTATCAATATCAGAAGCTTGTATACAAAAATCATATAAATCGTCAAAAAATTGCCCTTCATTAATGAAAATAGCATCACTATTTTTATATTTTTCTATTTCTAATAATGGCATTAATTCTTTTACACATTCAGCTTTTATGGAAGCATGATTATGTGTTGAAATGATACCGCTACCATAACGAGTATCATCAGCATAATTAATTGCTAATAAATTTTTGTCAAGTGCCTTATATTTGTGATAGAATGAGAGTAAGGTGCTTGTTTTTGAAGCATACATACAGCCGATAATTAATTCAATTCGACCAGATTTAGTATTGAGACAAGGTAAAGTCATATTAATATTAATATAATACTTAATATGAATTCATTTTTATATATGTTTTTAATTTGCCCATTCTAATATTTCAAAAAATACCTTACAACCTGCAATTATAGATATAAGTCTAAATATATCGTAATATAAATCATTATTATCATTATTATCATTTTGATTTTCTTGTTCAATATTTTTAGATGAATCTTCAAGATTTATATATAATTCTGTATTTTCTAAAGAATTATCAACAATATCAGCAACAATATTATCAATAATTTCTTCACTTTCGTTTTGAGTTGTTTGTTGTTCATTATTATTTTGCTCATTTATTTCAGTATTTGTTTCATCAATTTTTATATTTTGAACATCTTCATAAATATCAACCCATTCATTTTTTCCAGAATTCAAATCCATTATGATATAATAAACATATATTTTTTTATTTTAAATATTAATTTCACTTAAAGAATCCTGTTTTCGATGATTTTCAACTAATATTACATCATCTGTATAAATTGGTCTAGGTGAATCTTGATTTTCTTCTGAATCATCAGGTATTTCATCTGAATCATCAGGTATTTCATCAATATGTGAATCTATATTATATTTTAGTGAAGAATTTTCTTCTATTAAACGGTTATCCATATTTTGATAACCCTGATGACTAACATTACTATAACATCCGCATGATATTTTGGAAAACAATTCTGAAAATTTTTTTCCAAATTTATTCATAAAACTTTCTTTATTTTTGATATTTTCTTTTGATTTTTTATTATTTTCGAGTTCTTCTTGATTATTTTGATAATCAAACATGATAATATCTTGAATAGTTCTAGATAATATTTCATCATCTAATTGTTGGGCTATTATTTGTCTATCATTTTCTTCAATAATTTCTTCAATAGATTTCTTTTCCCCACTTTCCTTTTCCTCACTTTCCTTTTCTTCTTTTATTTTTATGAAATTTTCTTCAAGTTTTTTAATTTCAGCATTCATTTTTTCCAAATCTTTATCATCATTATTTATAATATTATTTCTAGAATCTTTGACCATTTGTAATAATAAGTTGATAGATTTTTCTAAATCACCACCTGCTTGAGCATAAATATATCCAATAATTTCATCATCTATACATGGAAAAAGTTCTGTTAATTTATAACTAGACATTTAAACTAATTTATATTATATTTTTGTATAAAAAAAAATCAATTTTATATTTACATATTCTTTAATTGATAATAATATGCATGAGCGGTTTTATGTAAAAGACTTCCTTTTGTAATTGGATGGAAACCTTTAAGTCCTAAAGCATTTCTAGCTTTTTTTACAGATTGTGCCCATAAATTTTTACGACCTAATTCAATTTTGGCACTAGATTTAATCTTTCTTGGTCTTCCAATTTTTTTTGCTCCACCAATAGAATCATAAAGTGGTTGCTCAATATCAAGGTCTGCTATGGTTGGTAAATTTTCAAGTGGTTTATTTTCTTGTTCTTGTTCTTGTTCTTGTTCTTGTTCTTGTTCTTGTTCTTGTTCTTGTTCTTGTTCTTGTTCTTGTTCAGTGGTTGGTGGTTCAATATTTGTTTCAAGTGATTCAGTATTTGTTTCAAGTGGTTTATTTTCTTGTTCAGTGGTTATTGATTTAGTTGGCAAGTTATCAAAAATTTCTTGTTCAGTAATTATTGGTTCAGTAGTTATTGGTTCAGTATTTGTTTCAAGTGGTGATTCAGTATTTGTTTCAAGTGGTTTATTTTCTTGTTCAGTGGTTGTTGTTTTAATTGATAAGTTATCAATAATTTCTTGTTCAGTGATTGTTGGTTCATTATTTGTTTCGAGTGTTTTATCAACTTTTACTGATAAGTTATCAGCAGTTGTAAGTGTTTCATCATTTTGTAAGTTGATAATACTTTTAGGTTGTTTAGGTGCTAATTGTTCATTGTTTTGTTGATTGTTTTGTTGTTCTATTATTTTTTGTTGTAATTCTTTAAGTTGGTGTTTGAGAAAGTCTTTTTCATTTTGTATTTTTTGTATTTCTTGTATTTCTCTATCATTATTTTTAATAATATCAGTAGGTTGTTTTTCTTCTATTAATGATCCTCCAGATAAATCTTCAGTAGATTCTTCATTATAAGTAATTGGTTCAGTGTTAACTTTTTTATAATATCCACCTACTGCTGCAACAGTTGGGAATAATACAGTGATTGCTGGATCTATAATAAATTTTAATAAAGTGAATCCCAAAAAAGAAAATACTAATACTTGGATTAAATTATTTGATAAAAAATTATGGCAAAAATTACGTTTTTTTTTTGGAATATTTTTAATATATAAATCAAGACGTTCTTTTAATTTAAATGATACACAAAATACAATAGCTATTGCAAAAATATAAAAAATAGTTGATAAAGTGCTATTTCCAAATAAACTCATATTATATATTAA
>Ga0066844_10000065_pt1 | contig 13977 bp, 6 predicted proteins | sample ETNtaG_17_FD_66664 | JGI IMG/M metagenome (GOLD analysis project Ga0066844, IMG submission 66664) | Marine microbial and viral communities from oxygen minimum zone, Eastern Pacific Ocean - ETNP201302PF82A | ecosystem: Environmental > Aquatic > Marine > Oceanic | place: Pacific Ocean: Eastern...
ATATAATTCATATTTTTCATTACCATCCGTATCAACGCAGTATAATAAACTTTTATTGTCATGGGATATTTCATAATGTCCTAATTCAAAAAATTCTTTACCTTTTGATAATTTCATACAATCAAGGAAGAGTTCTGGTTTACTTTTTAATGTTTTTTTTCTATAATATTTTTTATAATCTTCACCTTTTTTAATATCACTGTAATAAAAAAATCCTTTATAATAACTTGGTATTGATGTGTAGTTTTCTTTAGTCCGTGATTTAAATTCATTAAATAATTCTTTTTGTAATGTTTTTGTTCCTTTCATAAGATTATTACTAAATTCATTTTCTTTTTTTAAATGTTTAATTACCTTACGCCGTTTGTTTTTTTCTTGTATCCAATAATAATTATCTTCTCTATTATGATTATGTTTAGTTAATATCGTTTTTTCTTCCTCCAAAATTGGGTAATCCAAACTCATTTAAATATATATATATAATTACTATTTAAAGTTTAACTGTGTAAAAAAAAAATAAAAATTAAATTTTAATATATCAAATGAGAATTTTAGTAAGTATACTCACATCATATGATATAGAATTATTAAAAAGGGTTATAGAATCTGTGAAAAATCAATATAAAATAAATATAGAATATGATACTAAAATAATTGTCAATACTTTAAAAAAGGGATACTATGAACAAGTCAAAGAATTATATGGAAATGTATATGAAGTAATTGAAACTGAAAGTAATGGTAGTCCGGGAAAAGGACATAATAGTGTTTTAAATCTATTTGAAAAATATACTCAGTATTCACATTTAATTACAATCGATGGCGATGATTTATTTTATCCATGTGCCTTTCAACAATTGGTTAAGGCAATTGACTCAAATGTTGATATATTACATTTAATGATTAACGATTATGTATCATTTATAAAAAAAGAAATTAGACATGTTAATTTAAAAGGAAAATTTCGGTTATATTCTAGTTTTGATGACGAACAAAATTGGTGGAATTCAATAAAAGTAAAAAATCCATTAAAGAACCCAATTCACGTATGTAAAACTCCTGCTAGGATTATATTTTGTAGTCGTAAAATATTTGATACAAATATTAAAATCACATATGATGAAGAGTGTACTTTATATGATGACTATATTGCTTTCTTATCATTATGTGAAAATTATTTTGAGAACAAATTAAATGTTGTAGCAACGTCAAATAGTTATATTTATTGTTATAATGCAGTAAATCCTGAAAGTGCAAGTAGAAGATTTAAAAAAGAGAAGGAAGAAAGTATAATTTTCAAAGAAAAAGCAAAAAAATATAGTAAAACATTAGAATCTTTTGGAAATGAAGATAATTGGAATTTAAAAATGTTAAAATTTCAAATATTTGGAAAGCCTGATAATTTTAATTTACAAAAAAAAAAAATTTTTTGTAATAAACATGTAATAGATTTTGAAATCGAATTTAAAAATAAAAAAGCAGATAAATTTTATGATGAAAAAAATTACGAACAAGCATTGATATATTATTCTATTTTGTTAAATTCAGGTATAACAAGATATCAAAATTATTTTAACATTGGTGTTATCTGGTATCATAAAAAAATTTATGAGAATGCTGTTGGATATTTTCTTAAAGCTGTATCAATTACTCCTACATTTGATGCATATAGAAATTTAGTTGTGATATACAAAGATCTAAATAGCAAAAAAAAGCAAATTGAGTATTTACAAAAGGCATTGGCAATAAAAGATGATATGTATTTACGAATGCATCTATTCAATCTATTACCAATGAAAGAAATACAAAAAAATAATATAACTTTTTTATCTAAAAATGTTAAAACAACTACACATATAAAACCGATATTATGTTATTATGCAGGATATTCTGATCCATTCAATGGTAAAAATTATCAAGAAAGAAACGTATATGGAAGTGAAATTTCTGCTATAAAATTATGTGAGCAATTTACTAAATATTATACTGTTTTTATTTTTTGTGTGTGTAAAGAAGAGATTATTCATAATGGTGTTCGTTATCAGCATATATCGAAATATACTCAATTTCAAAATTTATATCCAATTGATATTTTAATTGTGTCACGTTTTATTCATTTTTTTTTAGAATTTCGGTGTTTAGCCAAAAAGGTATATTATTTATTACACGATGCAAGAGTTCATAATTATTGGAAAGATAAGAGTTTAATTGATTGTGGTTCGCCTATGTTTCACAATCTTGTTGGAAATTTTAATAAAATTGTATGTGTATCAAATTGGCATAAACAATTTTTTTGTAATTTTGTAAAAGTTCCAAATGATTACGTTCAAATTATACCAAATGGTTTTGAATCAAAAAACTTTAATGTAGATTTTAGTAAAAAAATTAAAAATCGATTTATTTATTGTTCTGATCCGGATAGAGGATTAATAGTTTTATTAAAAATGTTTCCAAAAATATTGAAAATGTTTCCTGATGCGACATTGGATATTTATTTTCATAAAATTAAAAATCAAACAATATTAGATTTGATAAATAATGCTGGGGAACATATTAAATTTAAAGGAAAATTGAAACAATCAGATTTAGCAAAAGAATTATGTAAAAGTGATGTATGGTTTTATCCAAATCTTTATTCTCACGAAACTTTTTGTTTATGTGCATTAGAAGCAATGGCTGGTGGGAATCTAGTTATTGCTAGAAAATATTCTGGGTTAATTCAAACAATTGGTGATAGTGGGATACTAATAGATGAACACACTCCAGAAAAATTTGAAGAAGAATCTTTAAAAATTATTAAAAAAGTTCTTAATAATCAGAATACAAAAAGAAATTTTCAAAAATTAGCAATAAAAAGGGCAAATATTTATAAATGGGAAACAATCAGTAAAATGTGGTATTCATTATTTAATGAATAATAAAATTTGATTTTTTCTCAATTAGAAATAAATAAATATTTAAAATTTAAGTAGTGTATAGATGTATCATGATAACACAACGGAACATTTTTTAAAGCTTGGGCTTCAATCAAGCCTTAAAAATACTGGAATATATCGTAAAATAGTTGATAAAATACAGCATATTGATACATACAATTTAAAAAGTGATGATTATGAATGGAAATTCAAATGTTATAATAGAAATCGATTTGAAAAAACAAGGAATTTTTTTAGAATTGACATAAACTCTTATATTCAAAGTTTATGTAATGAAAATATGATAAGTGGTAAAACATATCCTAAAAGTGGAGCTAAATTTTGGAAGACGGCAGATAATAAATATATAGTCAAAACAATTACAAAAAAAGAATGTAAATTTTTTAGAGGTATTTTAAAAAGGTATAGTAATTATATTCAAGATAATACATATTTAGTCCAAATATTTGGAATGTATAGAATAACTTTATCAAATTTTGATAGTAGATTCATTATAATGAATAATATATTTAGATATGAAATGAATATTGATAATATTTTTGATCTTAAAGGAACAACAGAAGAAAGATATGCTAATGAAAAAAGTATCGAATTAAAAGATATGAATTTTGTAAAAAGAAATAATAGTTTCATACTTTCAAATCAAGATCATACACAATTTATAAACACTATAATGAATGATACTAACTTTTTAAATAAGATGAACATTATGGACTATTCATTAATAGTAGCTATTATTGAATATGATTCAATACATAATGTACCAAAAATATTGTTTGACACGAACAATATAAAAATGTGTTTTATAGAAAAAAAAATTAGAGTTTATATTTTTGGCATTGTAGATATTCTTCAAGAATGGACATTATGGAAACGGTGTTGTGGATTTTGGAAAAAATTTTATTATCGTTTTTTATTATGTGATAAACTTATTGAAATTGATTCTGAAAAACCATCGATTTATCGAGAACGATTTATAGAATTTATAAAAAAAAATACTAAATTATCTACCATGGAATAAGAATTAAATATACACCCAATGTTAATTCCGCCAATTATTAGATAATAATATTTAAATATTTAACCTTTCAAAACCCATAACTGTATCACGAGTTAATGGGCAATTATATGTAGCCATTTTATGTTGCCCTCTATTACTATTAGTTTTTTTATAACATTTTATACAATCAATATGATAATTTGGGAGTGAGAACTCACCAGTATTATCATAATATGAAAGTAATGAAACAATTGGGCCGATACCCATATACGAGCCACAATATAAACAATAATATGAATTTTGATTAATTCTTTTACATAAAGAAAACCATGATGAATATAAATTTCCTTGTCTTACTATTCTTGGAAAATGAGTTTCAATATATTCTTGAAATATATTATCTTGATTTTGTATTTTCTGTGATAATTTTGGATTTATTTTTTCTAATTTTATTATTTCAGGTAAATGAAGAAATTGTAAGAAAATAGAAAAGGTATTATCAGATAAATTTAATAAAATCATTATTATTATTAAATAGCAATATTTTTTATTTTTTTTATATATTAAATTAATATATTAACTATGATAATCCCAGTTAGATGTTTTACTTGTGGCAAAGTTATAGGAAATCTTTGGAATACATATGTTGAATTAAATAAAGTACAATCTACTGAAGAAACATTAGATCAACTTCATTTAACAAAAATGTGTTGTCGAAGAATGATGATTACACATGTCAATTTAATTGATAGTATTATTAAATATAATCGGTATGAAAATACACTAGATAAAAAGGAAAATAATATTAAAAAAGAATAATAATTTTATTTAATTATCTTATTAATTAATTTATAAAAAAATTTAATAAGATAATACAAAAAAATAACTATTATATATATGTGAAATGGTTCGTCCTTCTAATTTAAGAACTGAATTATTAGAATTTAAAAAACGAGCAACACAAAGTAATTTATTACAAAATATAGGAGTTCACAAGTTATCTAGTTTAGGGAATCAGGGATTATTACCAAAAAATCATCATATAGTTCATGTAGAGCAACAAAAAACTGTACAAGAAGAAAAAAAAGCAGTTGAACGTAAAATAAAGTACCTAGATGATTTATTGAAAGAATTGAAAAATAGAAAACATCGTGAGTTAACTGATTCATCTGTTCCTAAAGACATCGAGAATCCTTATATTCAAAATTTATTAAAAATAGGAGATATGTCCCAAGATATTTTATCAAGATCAAGACATGATCCTAGAGATAATCCACATCGTTTAATGTTAGAAAAGTGGGTTAAAAATAAAAAAATGATTAAAAAAAAGATTGAACAAGACCTTGCTAATAAATTAACATTTCAAGATAAACAAGAGAGAATGAGACAAATATTTTTAGCAAGAAAAAATTTGAGAGATAAAAATTTAAGTGATATGAATGAAAGGGAAAAGCATATTTGGAATGAACGAAAACTTAAAATGGAAGCAGAATTTGGTAAAGATGCTTTAAAAAATCTGGATTCCCAATTACAAAAGATGAATGGAATTATTGCTGACAATGCTTCTGCTTCAAAAGAAGCAAAAGAACTTTTAGATAAATTTATCCGAGCTACTAATGTTTTTGAAAAATTAAGAAAATTAGAAAATGATCGTGAAGCTAGACGAAAATATTATGAAGCAAAAATGAGAAAAAAGGAAATCGCATTGGCTAACATTGCTAAAAAACAACAAGAAAAACTTAAACAAAAATTAAAAGTTATGAGTGCTTTAAGTAAAAAAGAAGCTTTGAAATTAAAAGCAGATTTTAAAAAACAGATGGATACAAAAATGGCAAAAGCTTTAAAAACAAGAGAAATTATGTTAAAGAATCAAAAAAATAAAATGGATGCAATACGGAAAAAAAGAGAGGCAGAATTAGAAGCAAAAAAACAGGCACAACTTAGAGCACAAGCAGCACTAGCGGCATCTAAACGACAAAAAGAAATTGAAAAAGAAAATAAGAAAAAAATTAAAGAATTACAAGAAATGTTAGGAAAAAATGTAAAAGGTTCTCAAGCATTTTTAAAATTTAAAACAGACAAAGAAAGAATGGCTCATTTAAAAAAACTTATTAGAGAACAAAAGACTAAAATATTGGCAGATAGAGCTAGAACACAGGCTGCATTAAAAGCTGCCAAAAAAGATTTACGAGACAAAAAAACAGCTTTATCAAAAGCAAATGCTCTTGTCCAAAAACAAAAAGGAAAACTTAAAGCCGCTGGTTCCGCAATGAAAAAGAAGGAAGCACAAATGAAAAAACGAATTGCTGCCGATAAAGCACGAATGGAAACTCTTAAAGCTAATGCTGCCAAAAAATTAATTGAACAAAAAAAACTAGCATCACTTAAATTAAGAGAAGCCTTAAAAACAGCAAAAGCAGAGGCAAAACTTATGAAACAAAAAGCAATATATAAAGCAAGGCAACAAGCAACTGCTGCTGCTTTAGAAAAGGCAAATATTGAAAAAGCAAAAGCACTTAAACTACAAGCTGAAAGAATGGGAGCAGAAAAAAGAAAACGAGCATTAGAATATGCTAAAAAATTGGAAGAAAAAGCAAATAAAATGAAAGCAATGCAACAGAGATTAAAAGCACAATCTGATAAAATTAGACAACAAGCAGAAGCCAACAGAAAAGCAATGAAAGAACAAAAACAAAAAATGCGGGAACAAAAAGAAGAAATGCAAAAAGAAAGACTTAAAATCAAAAAAATAGCAGAAGAAAGAAGAAAACGATTAGAAAAAGAATCATTTGAAAAAGAAGCCGCTTTAAAAGCAAAAATAGCACAAGCAAAAAGAAATGAACTCAGGTTAAAAGAAATACAAGAAAGAGAAAAAAAAGCAGCAGCTAAAAGAGCATCTCGTTTAAAAGCAATATTAAAATTAAAAGACGCAAGTGAAAAAGAAGCAAAGGCAGCATTAATTGCTGCAGAAAAAGCTAGACAAGAGGTTTTAAAAGCTAGAAATGCCAAAGAAGCTCAATTAAGAGAGAAATTACGATTACAAGCTGAAATAGCAGCAAAAGAAAAAGCTGAACGAGCAAAAAGAATGCGAATGCAAGAACAAAAACGACATAGAGAATATCAACAAGCAATGAAAAAACAAAGAGATGCAACTGAAAAAGCATTTCAAGCAAAAATAGCATCACAAAGAAGAGAATTTGCCCTTAAAGTCAAAAAACAAAGAGAAGATGCTGATAAAGCAAAAGAAGAAGCATTAAGAAAAGAAAAAGATAAAATGAAAGCAATTTATGAAGCACAAACTAAAAAGGCAAAAGCGGCAATTACAAAACTCAAAGCAGCACAAGAAGATGCTATTAAAGCTACTAAATCTAAAACTAAAAATGTATATAAAGCTATGAAATTAAGTGGTAATGTCAAAGAAGCGAGAAATAATATGAAAAAAGAATTAGAATTAATGAAAGCACAAATGAAAAAAGAACAAGAATCTAGACGACAAGCCGAAGAATTACTTAAAAAAGCTAAAAGCAAAGCAGAAAAGGAAAAAGCTAAAGTAGTTGCCGCTTTTGCTCAAGAACAAGCAAAACTTTTAAGAGAACGACAAAAATTTTTAAGACAAGCAAAAAGACAACAAGAAGAAAAAGAATCCGAATTAAAATTACAAATGGTTAAAGTTGCTGAAGCAAAAATTAAAGCAGCAGAAAAGGAAAAATTTGTAAATATTTCTAAAAAGGTAGCATTAAAAGCTAAAGAGGACAGAACAGAATTAAGAAATAAAGCACGAGCAGAAAGTGAAGCAAAGAGAGAAGAAAGAAAATTACAAACACTCAGATTCCAAATGAGGCAAAAAGAATTACTTGCTTCCAAGGCAAAAGTTAAAGCTCAAAAACAAGCAAGAGCAGCACAAAGAGCTGATGAATTAAATAAAAAAGCATCTGATATGGCAAATAGAGCTAAACTTGAAGCATTAAGACTTAAAGTTGAAGCAGAAATGAAAAAAACAGCCTTAAGTACCGAACTTAAACGAAAACATGCTCTTGAAATTGCTAAAAGATTAGCAAAAACAGATGAAGAAAGAGAACTCATTATTAAACAAATTATGGAAGCAATTGAACGAGCAAAAAAAGCAAAAGAAGAAGCACAAAATGCTGAATTTGAACGAAAAGAAGCTAGAGCAAAAGCAATTGCGGCAAAAACTGATGCTCGAAACGTAGCATCAAAAGCAAGAGCCCAAAAGAGAGGAGCTCGTCAAGCAAAAGCAAATGCGGCTAAAAGATCTAAAGCACTTGAAAGAGCTAAAATATATGATAAACAAAGAGCAGAAAAAGATGCTAAAGATAAAGCTGTAGCAGAAGCAGCAGCAAAAGCCAAAGCCGCCGAGAAAGAAAACATTAAAAACCAAACAGCAGCTAAAAAAGAAGCAATGAAAAAAGAAGCAGAATTAATGAGAGAAAAACAAAGAAAATTAAAAGCTGTCCAAAGAAAAGCAAAAGCACAAGAAAATGCAGCAAAACTTAAAGCACTTAAAGAAAAAGAAAATGCGAAAAAAGCAGCACTTGTTGAATCTGTCTTGGCAAAGAAAGCTGCTATTGCTAAAGCTAAACTTGCCGGAAAAGGTAAAGCCAGATATGTAGTTATTAAATTAAATAAAACAAACTACCTGTATTTAGTGGAAGTTCAAATATTTGAAAATGAGGTCAATGTTGCCAAAAACAAAAAGACTAAACAATCAAGTACACCCGATAAAAATTTCTCATCAGATAAGGCAATTGATGGTGATGAAAATAGTTATTCTGCTACTAATAATAGAAATGCTTCTTGGCAAATTCATCTTGATGGATATTTTAAAATAGATAAAATGAAAATTACTACAAGAAGTGATGAAAAATGGGAAGAATTAAAAAATGCAACCGTATATGCATTAGATGCTGATAAAAAAATATTATTTAAGAAAAAATTACAAGGAATTACCTCTCAAGAATTTAGTGTTTCGCTAAAACCTAAAGAAGCTATTTCTGTTGAAGGAACTGGTCCAGCAATTACTAACTTTAGTACCATAGCAGTTCTTGGAAATCTTAGTAAAAAATATTGTATGGATAATTACATTAGAAAAAGATTTATGTGTGATGGTGATGAAATTGAAACAAAACATAAATTTCATATTATTCGTCAAGATGGAGGAAAAGATATTAAATCCGGAGATAAAATATTACTTCGTTCTATGCGTAATAAATATTGTAAAAGTGAGGGTAATAAAAAACGGGTTGTGTGTAATACTAGCAGACCCAGTTCTGAAACAGTTTTTACTATTATTAATAAAAATGGAGGAACTATATACGGAAACGATTTTATTATACTCAAAGCATACGATGATAGTTATTGTAGTGAACAATCAAATGGGCAAATTGGTTGTTTTTCAAAAACTGATACACAAAATAAATTATTTAGAATTATATTGTTGGAAAAAGGAACTAAAACTGGAGAAAAAATACAATCAGGTACTACAGGTTCTGCTGTTTCTCAAATTAATGCAGAAATGAAGAAAACAATTATGAATAAATATAAATTGACAGAAGCTCAATTTTCAGAATTAATCAAAATGATTGGACCTATGAGAGCACGTTCAGCAGCCGCTGTCGCAGGAATTCCTATTACTGGAAAACAAACTGAAACTGAAACAGCAACTGTTAAACCTAAAGTAGCAGTTACCTCTAAACAAAGAGAAACAGAAAAATTATATTTAATGGGTATTGATAAAAAATTCAGAATTTGGAGAAAAAGTAAATTAGATATTCAAAAATCAAAATGGAAAAAAATTAAAGAAGGTAATAATGCTGGAAATATTTCCAAAATTCATTTTGATAGAAATAATAAATTATTTTATGGAATTACTTCAAGTGGAAAATTATTAAAAAAAACAAGTGAAAGTATTGGGTCAAATTGGATAGAATTAGGATTAAGTGATGTAAAATATGTGTCATCAAATGATAAACATATATACACAATTGATACAAATAATAAAATATATAGAAAAGAAATTTCTAAAATCAAAAACGAAAATGTATCATTAACTAATACAAATAATGGATGGGAGCAATTAAAAAATGATAATAATATTAAAATTAAAGCAATCGCATTTGATAATAATATAATGCATGGAATTGATGATAATTCATTATATATAAAACAATCAATTGACCCAAATAGCACGTGGGTAAAAATTGAGGGAATTAATTTATTGGACATTGAATTTAGAACTGGATATTTATTTGGTATTGGTTCTGATAAAAAAATGTACAGAAAATTAAAGAGAAGCATTACAAGTAAAATGGTTAATTATGAATCTTGTTGTTTATTATCATTCACATTTGGATTATACAGCATAGCACAGGCATCAGGAAGAGAGGCAACACAATCTTCACAAAATGATGCTTCAAAAAAACCTACTGCTATTAAATCTAACCGAGAAGCTACAAGACAACCTGCTGGAAGACAGACATCTAGTAGAGAACCTGCTACCAGACAAACATCCAGTAGAGAACCTGCTACCAGACAAACATCTAGTAGAGAACCTGCTACCAGACAAACATCCAGTAGAGAACCTGCTACCAGACAAACATCTAGTAGAGAACCCGCTACCAGACAAACATCCAGCAGAACTAGAGAATCTGAAACACAACAACCAGCAACTAGAACCAGAACTAGAGAATCTGAAATACAACAACCTGCAACAAGAACTAGAACCAGAACCAGAACTAGATAAATAATTGATTTATTTATAATAATTTTATTTATATTATATTATTTATATTATATATAGTAATATGAATAAAAGTAAATTCGTTTTTTCAAAAGAAGATTATGACAGTGGAAATGGTTTTTCTACGTATATTTGGGGTCCTTGTTTATGGCAGTTCATTCATATTATGACTTTTAACTACCCAGTTAAACCTACTAAAGAAGATAAAAAAAATTATCTTCAATTTTTACAATTATTAGCCAAAACTTTACCTTGTAAATGGTGTAGAAAAAATTATAGTAAAAATATTAATGAACAAGATACTAAATTGGATATGAATACAATGGAAAATAGAGAAACTCTTTCTAGATGGGCTTGTAACATGCATAATAAAGTAAATAAAATTTTAAAAAAAAATACATGTAAAAAATATGATGATACCCGTGATTTTTATGAACAATTTAGAGCAAGGTGCACTCCAGCGAAAGATGTCAAAAAAGGACAACATGGAGGTTGTACTGAACCAATTCATAAAGGAGTGAAATCTAGAATTGTTTTACGAATTGTTCCAAGAAATTCAAAAACAGAAGTTTTAAAAATTAATAAAAAATGTTTATGTAAAAAAAAAATTTTAAAATAAAATATTTTTGTTTGAAGAAAATATATTGTAATAATTAAAATATCTTATTACAATATATGAATATGGATATTGGAATTTTAGACCCAAAAGGACGGAAAAAAAATCCATTAACAAATGAATCTTATAGTAAGCAATATAAAAAATATGCTTTAACAAACAAAGGAGCATGGATTGATTTACCAATTTCAAAATATAGAAAGGAACTAATAGAAAAAATCCAAAATAATCGAGTAAATATCATAACTGCTGGAACAGGTGCTGGTAAAACTGTAATTATTCCCAAATGTGCTTTACATGCTCTAAATTATGAAGGGAAAGTTGTAATGACTGTTCCTAAAAAAATGTTGGCTCTTAGTAATGCTACATATGCTGCTAAAACATTAGATATAAGATTAGGAAAAGAGGTTGGATTTAAACATAGCAATTCAAAATTATCTAAAGAAATCCCAATAGAACATAAGGGTAAAGAAATAGTTTTGGACGAAGACGAAGAATCTTATAGTAAAACTGATACAAAATTATTATATGCTACAGATGGTACTATTGTAAATCATTTTTTAAATGATCCTGATATGATGAAAAAAGATGCTTGTGATATTTTAATAATGGATGAAGTACATGAAAGAAGTATTCAAATTGATCAATTACTATATTTAGCACGAGAAGCTTTACGAAAAAATGAAAATTTTAAAGTTATTATAACAAGTGCCACTTTAGATAAAGAACTATTTTCAGAATATTTTAGTGAATTTGATCCAATAATTAGTGATTATGCTGGTAAAAAAAAATACGACGTTCAAAAAATATTTTTAGATAGAAAAATTAGAGAGAGTAGTTATACTGACGAAGGAGTATCAATTATAGAAAAAATATTAAATCAAGAAAAAAAGAAAGATAAGAAAGATCAAAACTTTAACCAAGGGTCAATTTTATTTTTTGTACCTATTTTAGCAGATGCTAAAAAAATATGCGAGAAAATTGCAAATAAAACTTTTAAATCGGGAACTTATAATCCATATTGTGTTGAATTAGGAAGTAAAACTTCTGATCAAAAGAAGGAATATGCCATACATATTGATAAATATAAAACTGCTGAAGATGGTCCATATGATCGTAAAATTGTTGCTTCAACAAATATTGCTGAATCATCAATAACAATAAATGCTTTATCATATGTTATCGATTCTGGATATGAATGGGTTGTATCTTATGATCCTTTACGAAATGCCAAATCAATGAGTCGAGAAAGAATCAGTAAAGCACAAGCAGAACAAAGATGGGGAAGAGTTGGTCGTAATTTAGAAGGTCGTATTTATTGTCTTTATACGGAAGAAGAATATGAATCATTCGAAGAATTCCCTGAGCCAAAAATTAAAAAAGAAAATCTTGACAAAGTTATATTAAATTTAAGTAATATGTTAGAAAAGGACAATCAAAATGTGAATCATATGACTAAAATATTAAATGAATTTATTGAACCACCAAGACCAGAATTTATTCAAACTGCTACAGATATTTTAAAAACTATAGATTGCTGTGATAAAAATAATGATTTAACACCACTTGCTAAATTTTTAAAAACAATACCATTAAAACCACAAAATGCTAGAATCTTAGTAGAAGGAATTATTCAAAATAAAAAAAATGTTGCTACAATTATGGCTTGTATTTTAGATAAAATTACATCACTTAAACATATTGGAAGCTTAAAAGATATTAAACCATATATTAATGAAACCAGTGATTTATTAACAATAAAAAATATATATGATGCTTTTAGAATATTATCACAAAAAGAAAGAATAGAATTCTGTGAAAAAGATAATTTATCTTATGATCAACTTACTAAATTAGATACAAAAATAATAGATATAGTTGATTTATTAAATAAGAGAAAAAGAATGTATTCTAAACATGCAATTATGAAAATAATGCCTTCACTAACGGAAAATTTACCAAAATATGAAAAACCTATTGACTATGTATGTGACATTTTATTATCAGGATATTCAGGAAATTTATCCCAACAAGTTGCGAATCAAAAATATCGTAATTGTATGCCATCAATTGTTGAAAGTTTTTCATTAAAAAATAATACTGCTATAGAAACAAAAAATGTTAAATATATAATATATGGTTCATATATAAGTGATTATCAACGCAGTAATGCTAGTTTTATTACGAACATTCCTCCAAATGTAATAAATAACTTAAAAACATTACAAAAAATGAAAGTAAAAAGTTGTTTAAAAGATGAAGAAGGTATTGAATTAGATGAAAATGTTCTACAAGACGAATATTATGAAAGTGTTATAAAAAAGATGCACATAGATAATGATTTTAATAATGATCATATCTTTGAACTAGATATTAAAAATTTACCTAATTTTAAAACATCTTTAAAAGATGATATCACTGATTTATATCCTTTACATATATCTTCAGATTTAGCAAATTTACCACGTCTTGATCAATTATTAAAACAATTTGATAAAGAAATTATAGATGTTGGATTTTTAACAGATGATTTAGAGCATGGAACTGATATAATTGCTAAAAAATCTGCTGATACAATAAATCTTCTTAAAATAGTTACTTATAATTATTCTAAATTGAAAGAAAAATATGATACTAAAATGGCAGAGGTAGAATTAAAAGAAAAATC